>Ga0193956_1000286_pt1 | contig 23896 bp, 18 predicted proteins | sample BB_7_MG_FD_140358 | JGI IMG/M metagenome (GOLD analysis project Ga0193956, IMG submission 140358) | Microbial mat bacterial communities from the Broadkill River, Lewes, Delaware, United States - BB_7_MG | ecosystem: Environmental > Aquatic > Freshwater > River > Microbial mats | place: USA...
ATGAAATGCTGTATTAGCTGTTGGACTTTCATTATGTTTGCAATTAGCACATGTTCGTGTAAAATCCTTTCGTTGTGTAAACCTTTCACATTGGCATTTTCGGCAAACAAACCCATTAACCCATTTTAAATCAGCCAAATAAGACTTGCATGCCAAGTCATCGTTAAATCGTTGTGAAAACTTTATAAAGCTCTCTCCTTTAAATTCATTCATAAATCGTTGTTTTTGCGGCAAATATAAGTGTTTTTAGGTAAACACCCCAAACTTATAATTTTAATTAATTGCTGTATTATGCTTAATAACAATGAATTAATTAACAATTTACTGGGGTTTCCTATTCTCCACCCTGAAAATAAGACACTTGCTTGCTTTTGCTTGTAAGTGTTTTTTTTGTGCAAACAAAAGCAGCAAGTTCAATTTTTATGGGTGTTTTATTTTTTAGCAATGCTAAAAATAAATTCTACTCCTCCTGATTTTATGTTTCCTACGGATATTTCGCCGCCGTGTAGTTGGATTGCATTTTTAACTATTGCAAGTCCTAAGCCTGTGCCACCTTTTTTTCGGGAGCGACCAGAATCCACTCGGTAAAAACGCTCAAATATGCGGACTAAGTGCTTTTCGTCTATTGAATTGCCATTGTTTGAGAATGAGAAGTATTGAAAGTTTTTGTCTTCAAGGTAGTTAGAGATATTTATTTGGCTTGTTTTGCCTCCGTATTTTATTGCATTTTCAAACAAATTGTAAAATATTGAAAACAGCAACGAACGATTTGCATTTATTTTCAGAGGATTATCAATATCTATTTTTACATTTATATTTTTTTCGTCTAAGCTAAGTTTGAGGTCGTCGTAAACTTCGGTAATTACTTTTTTTATATCTATTTTTTCAAAAGCAAAAAGTTCTTTGGATTCTTCAATTTTATTAAGTGTAGATAAATCTTCAATCAAATCTGATAGCCTAACAGCCTGACCAAAAGCCTTTTTAATGAAATATTCTTGTTTTTCTGGCGACATTTTATTTCTTTCTATTGTTTCCAAATATCCCATAATTGTTGCTACGGGAGTTTTTAGTTCGTGGGCAATATTGGAGGTCATTTGCTGTTTTATTAATTTTCGTTTTTCAAGTTTTGTTATGTCTTTTATTATTATTTCAAAACTTTTATCTTTGAAAAATATTGATTGAATATCAAAATATTTTCCGTCTTTATAGATGTTTGTTTTTAGGTTTGGGAGAGTTTCTAATTCTTTAAAACCGTTGTTATTTAGTTGATTATCAATGAAATTACGAATCTCTACAAGTTTGCTAATTTCAAAAATATATTCTGACGAAATATTGGGTTTGTCCGAAATTAAATTCAAAAATTGTATAAAATTGGCATTGCTCAGAATATGATTTTTATGTTTGTCAAAAAATGCAATTCCTTCGTTTAAGGCTTGTAAATGTCCAAATAATTTGTTGTTGGAAACCGAAATTTTACGTTTTGTTTTGTCTAATTTGTTGTAAACCTGCACAATTTGTTTACTAATGTCTCCGAGTTCGCCGTTAGGAAAACTAACTTCTTGCTCTAAGTTTTTTCCTGTGCTTAAATTGGTTGTAAAATCTTTAAGTTTGGTGATTGTTTGACCTAAATTTCTTGTTAAAAACAGAAGTAAAATTGCTGTAAAAGAAAATAACAAGATTAGGTATAAAATAAAAAGTTTTTCGGCTTTCAAAAAATCTTTGATTTCTACGTTGTAAAGTGCTGCTGTTCTGATATAAAAGTTGTTATAATCTTTTGCATAATAATAATAGCTGTGTTCTGTTGTAGATGATTTTCTGATGTCGGTTGCAAATTTTTTATGAGTAGATTTTTTTATTTCGGGGCGAAGCAAATGGTTTTCCATTGTGTTGTAATTATTTACTTCGCTGTCATATAGCACTTTGCCGTCTTTGGAAATAACAGTAATTCTTATGTTGTGGATTGGGATATAATTTTTTAGAGAGTCTAATTGCTGAAATTGTGTTGTTTTTTCTAAATTTTTGTTTTCTATATATTTGTGGGCAAATTCGGTAATGTCGTCCAGTTTTGTTTCCAAACTTCTTTTTTTAAAATCTTTTTCTCTTTCGTATTGGAGGATAAGCACTAATACAGAGTATATTATGAAAATAACAAAGGTGTAGAGAAATATTTTTTTGCGAAAGCTAATTTTTTTAAACATAATTTATTCTACTTCAAATAAATAACCATATCCTGATTTGCTTTTTATGTATTTTCCATATTCGCCAATTTTTTTTCTTAATCGTGTAACGTGCACATCTATTGTTCTGTTAGTTACAACAGTAAATTCGTCCCAAACGTGTGAAATTATTTCGTCTCGTGAAAAAGTTTTGCCTTGATTGCTTAGCAACATTGCCAATATTTCAAACTCTTTTTTGGTGAGTTTTATTTCTTGGTTATCTATTGTTATTTTAAGTTTCTCAATATCAAGTTCTAAGCTGTCAAGAATAATTAAATTTTCAACTTCTTTATTTTCTTCAAATTTTACTCTTTTCAAAATGGCTTTTACTCTAACAATAACTTCATTTATAGAAAAAGGTTTTGTAATATAGTCGTCTGCACCTATGTTAAAGCCTGTTAGCAGGTCGTTTTCTTTGTTTTTGGCTGTTATAAAAATTATTGGTGTGTTTAGTTTTAGATGTTTTCTAACTTTTTCGGCAAGTTTAAAACCAGACATTTGTTCCATCATTACATCAAAAAGCAATAAGTTATATGATTTTATATCTTTATCCAAAGCCTCTTCTGCCGAGAATGCTGTATCTACAATAAAGCCCTCTGCTTCAAGATTAAATTGAAGAATTTCGCACAAATCCTCTTCGTCGTCAACTATTAATATTTTGTGTTTTTTCATTTTAAGATAATTGAAGTATTATAATTATTTGCAAATTTATTAAAAATTTAAAAACATTTATAATTATAAAAAAAGAAAAGACTTTAAACAATAATTGTTATACTGCTAAAATATTAAAAATTAGCAATATAACAATTTTTTACAATATCTTTACTAAAACAATATTAATCTATTAAGTATTTTATTCCAAAAGAAAAAGTTCGTCCTTTTGTGTATTTGCTAAAAATATATTCTGTTCCGTTGTAGTTATAAGTGCTTTTAAATGTTGAGTTTAAGATGTTGTTTGCAGAAAGTTTTGCTACAAATCTTTTTTGTTTTCCAAACTTTTTGCTCATATTAAAATTAAGTTGCCCCGATGGTTGTTCAAATACATTTGGGGTTGGGCTACGCATTACAACTGCGAGTTTTGCTCCACTAATATTGTATGCAATATTTGCTTCAAAATCCGATTTTGTATTAGTATAATTTAAAAAAGCATTAAAAATATATGGTGCTTGTCCATACATTACTCTTGTTCCGTTATGGTCTGGATTTTGTTCTCTAATTGACTGCAATTCAAGTGAGTCAATGCTTACAAATGATTTTAAGTAGGTGTAGTTTGAACCTATTAGCATATTATTTGATGAAGATATTTTGATGTTTTTTCTTGCTTCAAGTTCAAAGCCTGCAACTTGTGCTTTATCAACATTTTTCCAAGTTAATTGTGGGTTGTTAGAACGAGTATCATCAGCTAATTCAATGGGGTTGGTGAAATTTTTGTAAAAACCACTTACAGAAATTATTTCGCCCGGATTTGTAAAATATTCCCATCTAAAATCAATATTATCAATCAATGTTCTTTGCAATTCTGGATTTCCAACGTAAACAATACCGCCTTGAAAATCTTCGGACTCAAAAGGTGCAATTTCTCTAAAAGTAGGGCGAGCAAGAGTTCGGCTATATGCTGTTCGGAAATTCATTTTTTGAACAGGTTTGTAAATAAAATTTACTGATGGTAGCACATCTAAAAGATTTAATTCGCCAGTTTCATACTTCTCATTTTTGCTTTTGGAGAAGATATTTGTTTTTTCAATTCTTGCTCCTGTTGTAAGTCTAACTTGTTGATTAAGAGGAATATCTATCATTAAATAATTTGCAAAAATATTTTGACTTGCATCGTAGCTGTTTTTTGTATTTGTTACATCTTGAATATATAAACCAAAATCGCCATTTGCATTTATGCCAATATTTTGGTCGCTTAAGTAATCGCTAATGCTTCCATTAAAATTATCTGTATTTCTAATATAATCAAATTGTTGCTCGGAAAAAATTCGGCTTTTATAAACATGATAAGTTCCAGCCTTAATTTCGGCATTATTTCCATTAAAATTGAAAGGAACGGTAATATCCAATCTGTTATTTAAGTTGTTTTCCCACAAATTTCTAAATAATCTTGTTGGAACTTTATATTTTGATGGCGAAATTTCGTATTCGGCACTTGTTCCTGCTTGGTTGGGGAAATGTCCGTTTGTGAAAAATCTCAAATCTGGCTCGTCTTGTTGCGAAATTGTGTAAGAACTTGTCCAACTGATATTTGTATTTGCAATTTTAGAAAAAGTATGGTCTCCTTTTGCCTGAAAAGATGTTAAAGCTCTTTCAACAAATTTGATAGTTCTTGTTTGTCTGTAAGCACCAACTTCATCGGTTTGAGCTTCGCCATACATGTATCTTGCCGAGTTTTCTGCGTTCTGATTTCTTATTATATTAATTCCAATTTTATTATTTTTATTTAATTTATAATGAATACTTGCAATTCCGCCAATCAAAATATCTGTATTGCTTTTTGTGTCGGCATAGGAATATTCTTGGTTTAATTGAGTTTCGTTAAAACCCGTAAGTTTGTAATAGCCAGTTTGTCCGTTGTTGTAATGATTGTATGCTTTTTTGTAAGATAATCCAAAATTGTATCCTAATTGTTTGCCCAAAAGTTTGGTTTTGTTTCCAATAGCAAATGTATAACTCTGATTTATAGATGATTTTGTATTTACAGGCTCCATTGTTTTGTTAAAAGCCTTAGTTATTGAACCAAGAATTTCTTTATTCGGATTGCTGTAAAAAGGAACATTTGCAGCTTCAGCAGGAATATTTCTTGTGCCGTCGTCTATGCCAAGCATATCAAATTTTCCGCCTTCCGACGAAAGATAATTATTGATAAAATTGGCTTGCGGATTGTATCCAAAAGATGAAGAAAATTCTAAATTTAATTTAGATGGAAAAGTTTTTGTAGTAATATCAATATGACCACCTGAAAAATCGCCAGGTAGGTTTGGCGAAAAAGTTTTGCTTACAATCATATTTTCAATAATACTTGTTGGAAAAATATCCATCTGAACAGTGTTTCTATTTGGGTCTAAACCAGGGATTGATGCTCCGTTCATTGTTATTTTGCTATATCTGTCGCCCAAACCTCTAACGTAAACATATTTTCCACCTTCCACAGAAAGTCCTGTTACTCTTTTTAATGCACCGGCAGCATCGCTGTCTCCCATTTTAGAAATTTGTTTAGACGAAATGCCATCTATCAAACTTGTTGATTTTCCTTTTACGGATAAAAGTGCATTTTCGGTATTTTTTATAGATTTCGCCTGAACAACAACATCTCCAATTTGTGCATCTTCGGGAGTTAATTTTACTTGTGGCAAAGTAATTTCTCCATTTTTAACTTTAACTCCTTCTACAACAAGAGTTTGATAAGAAATAAATGAATATTTTATATTAATAAAATCATTTTTAATGCCATCAAGTTTTAGTTCGTAACTTCCGTCAAAATTGCTAACTGTTCCATAAGAAGTTCCTTCTACAATAATGGTAACTCCCGGAATTGCTTCGTTGGTTGTTCCATCTAAAATATTTCCTTTAATAATAAGTGTGTTTGCCATTAAAATATTTGGCAATATTAATATAATAATAAAGTATGCTAATTTTCTCATTTGTTTAAAATTTGAAATTATATTTGTTTAATAATTTGATTTAAGTTTGTTTTAATTACTGAAAGTTAAAGTCCAGCCCTCTGCCCAATTTCCTGTTCCAAAAGCACCTTTAAAATTAACTGTTTCAAAAAATCCATCGGCAGGATATTCAGCAAGAGCATTGTTTCCTGTTGAATTTTGAGGAACAGGATTTGTTGCAGTAATTCCTGTATCAAATACCTCGTTTTGAGCTGTTTCAAAATAATTGGCAAAGTCAGAGGACGCATTTGTAGAATCTGGATTTGCAGAAGCTCCCTCTCCAAACGATATTGTAAAAATGTTTTCAGCAGTTCCGTCGGCTATATTATAAAAAATATTATTTTTTAAAGTTAATTCGCCAGCTTGAAATCTATCAAAAGAACCTTCGCCTGCAAGTAGTTCAATATCAATACCTTTTCCTTGATTTGCGAAAATTGAATTGGCATAATGTCCGCCTGCATTGTCTCTAAAAGTAATAACTCTTTTGCCTTCCGAAATTCCTCTACCAATGTAAGTTGCATTATAAATTTGAGGAGTAGCATAAGGGCTTGCAGTTTCTGGGTCTGTTCCTCCGTCGTGTTCGCCGCATCGGTCTCCTTCGCTATCGTCTTGAATTGCACACCAAAATTGTCCTTTGCCTCTAAAACCTTCGTCGTAGTCAAAAGAGTCGTCGCCACAATAGGCTACCAAAATGTTTTTTAGTTGAGGAGTTCCTCCAAAAAATTCTACACCATCATCTTTATTTGCAACTATTTCTATATACTCTATTGTTGTTCCGCTGCCAACTCCACCAAGGGTCAAACCATTAATTTCGTTGCCCTCGCCAATGTCTGTTCCGCCGTGTCGGATAGAAATATATTTTAAAGTTCCCGAATTATCGTTGTCGTTTGTGCCACCGTAAATGCCTCTTGGCTCGCTTGTTGGAATGCCCTCAATAGCAGTTTCGCCGGGTGTAGAGTTAAGTTTTGCTTTTCCTAAAATTATTATTCCTCCCCATAAACCTCTGTCGTTGTAATTAATAGAACCGTTAAGGTCGTCTGCTTCGCAAGTAAAAATTATTGGAGCGTCGGCAGTTCCTACTGCATTTATTTTTCCTCCTCTTGCCACTATCAATGCACTTGCATTTTCGCCTGTTCCGGGTTTTCCTTTTAAAACTGTTCCTGCTTCAATAGTAAGCTCTTGCCCTTCGTTTACAAAAACAAGCCCCGATATTAAATAAGTTGTGTCTGAATAAAGTGTTCTTGTTCCTATTCCGCTACCGTTGTCGCTCAAAATTATTTCTTTGCCTTCTGTTGCATCTGGTGTATCTACATCGTCTTTTGGTTTGCATGAATAAAAGGTTAGAACAAATAATAATATTACTAATGATATTAAATTTACTTTTTTCATTTTTTAAATTTATTAATTTAAGTTAGAAATTTCTTTTTTTGATGTTGCAATAGTAAATACTAATTATTACGAAATGATTAAGGAAAAATTAAGAAAACAATAATTAAAAATAATTATATTTTTTTATGATTTCAGCTCACAACCATTTCACGATTTTAGTTGTATCTTCTTAGGTTAATATGAATTAATTCAAAATAAAAGTTTAAAAATTTTAACATAAAGACGATTTAGACAATTTTGGAGAATATATACCGACAAATTGTCAGTTGTTTTTTATTGTTTGAAAATGCTTATTTTATTGATAATTAAGGCTCTAAATATATAGATAGATAATTTGAAGGTTGTGGCATAATTTTTATTAATTATAGAAGTAATAAGAATAATAAAATTAAACATTAATAATTAAACTAATTTAACATGAATTTTAAAAGAATTTTTTCATCTATTTTCGCAGTAATCTTAATAATGTCAGTGGTAAGCCTTAGTAGCTGTGGCGACAAAACAAACAAAACAAACAAAACAAACGAAACAACAGACACAGAAAATACTGAAAACACCGACGGCAAGAATGTAGAAGAAAACGGAGTTTCAGATGAAAATAACAATACAGTATCGCAAGAATCTGGCGAGGTATATCAAATGACAGCAGCCGAATTTAAAGAAAAAGTATTTAACTACGAAGGAGCAACAGAATGGAATTATGTTGGCGATTTACCTTGTGTAATAGACTTTTATGCAGATTGGTGTGGACCTTGTAAAATGGTAGCTCCAATTATGGAAGAATTAGCAAAAGAATATAAAGGAAAAGTTATTTTCTACAAAGTAGATGTAGATAAAGAGGGCGAATTATCATCAGTTTTTGGAATCCAAAGCATTCCGTCAGTTTTATTTTGCCCAAAAGACAATTCTCAACCAGAAATGTCTACAGGAGCTATGTCTAAAGCAAATTATATTGAGGCTATTGAAAGAACACTCGGTGTAAAATAATTATAAATTTTGAATTTTAGGTTTTTATTTGTTTATTAAAGACCTAAAATTTGAGTTAAAAATATATAAATCAGATGGTAACAGCATTGATAATAACAGGAGGAATTTTACTGGTAGTTATCATTTTCTTTTTGATAATGTTTAGTTCGTTCAAAAAAAAGATGAGTAATTACAATCCGGAAGATGATAGCGAAAAGTTGCAAAAATTTGATGACAAAACATTTCATCTAAAAATAAAAGTAGGAGTTACGCTTGTAGATTTTTGGGCACCATGGTGTCAGCCTTGCCGAATTTTGGGTCCAATTGTCAGCGAACTTGCCGACGATATTGGCGACAAAGTGAAAATTGCAAAACTTAACATAGATGATAATCAGAAAACTGCAGCAAAATATAATGTGCGTAGCATTCCTACAATCATAATTTTTAAAAACGGTAAAGAAGTAGAAAGAATTGTTGGTATAAAACCAAAACATTTTCTTAAAAAAACATTGGATAAGCATTTATAAAAAAAAGGACAGTCTATAAAGTAAGAATTGTTAAATTGTTTTATTGATAGATTGTTGCTTTACAGAGGATAATAAATTATTAAGATTAATAATTAAGAAAAATGGAAATTACAAAAATAAATTCACACGCAGAACTTATTTCTGAATTGGCAAACAGCCCAAAATCATATTTATTGTTGCACAAATTGGAAACAGAACAAAGCCAATGTGCTTATAATAACTTGAAAAACACAGATTTAACAGAAGGAATAAAATTGTTTTCGGCAAACGTAGCGAAGGTTAGAGATATTCATACAAAATATAATATTACGTCTGTGCCAACGCTGTTGGAGTTTGAAAATCAGAAGTTTATAAAAAGTATAAAAGGTTGCAATACGTCTGGTTTTTATAATTCGTTATTTAAAAATAATTTGTTTGTTTCAGAAAAAAATGAAGATACAAAAACTCAAAAAAGAGTTATAGTTTACTCTACTCCAACTTGTTCGTGGTGTAATAGAATTAAGGATTATTTCAAACTTAATAGTATCAAATTCACAGATATAGATGTTTCTAAAGACCAAAAAGCTGCCGAAGCAATGGTGAAAAAAAGTGGAAAACAAGGAGTTCCTCAAACAGAAATAAACGGACAAATAGTCGTAGGCTTTGATAAGCCAAAAATAAATAAACTTCTTGGAATTTAATTTTTTATCAGGCGAAAGCCATTTGAAATTTTAACACTTAGAATCAATATTTACTTAAATTATAACATATAATTTTATAAAAAAATCATGAAAGAATTACAACCAATTAATCAACAAGTATTAATAGACATAACAGAAGAGGTGAAGGAAGCCAAAACTGCAAGCGGAATTATTTTACCTAATAGTGCAAAAGAAAAACAAAAAATAGGTAAAGTAATAGCAATAAGCAATATAGAAAATCCTGAAATAGCAGTAGGAGACAATGTTATGTATAAAGAATTTACAGGAACAGAAGTAAAATTTGAAGGAAGAGAATATTTAATAATTCCTTATGCTGACATTTTGGCTAAAGTTGTAGAAATGGATAGTATTTAATTTATGTAAAAATACTTTTGTTAAATAAAATGCACTTTTTTGATATTTTCAAAAAGTGCATTTTTTATAGTTTTTATCTTAAATATTATTTTACTTTAAGCAATTCCACTTCAAAAATAATTGTAGAAAAAGGAGGAATACTTTGTCCAGCTCCACGTTCTCCGTAAGCAAGTTTTGAAGGTATTATTAGAGTAGCTTTATCGCCAACGTCCATAAGTGCAATTCCTTCTTCCCAGCCAGCGATTACTCGCCCTGCACCAAGCTCAAATTCAAATGGTTGGTTTCTATCAAGAGAAGAATCAAATTTTGTTCCATCTAAAAAATAACCAGTGTAGTGAACAACTACCGTTTTTCCTTTTGTCGCTCTTACTCCTCTACCTTTCTCTGTTTCAATAAAGTATAATCCGCTTTCTGTAGGCTTGGTTTTTATTTGATTTTCTTTTAAATATGCTTGAAGTTTGCTTTCTTCTTCTTCTTTAAGAACTTTATTTTTGGAGTCGCTTTGTTCTTTGTCTTCTTCGGGCGACAAAACTTTATTCATTCTCACACGAAATTCAATCATGTCTTTATCTTTTACATAAGTAGGAATTTCGCCCATATTTTTCTCGTAAAATTTTGTTGCATCTATCCAAAAAATAAGGCTGTCGCCTTCGTGCATAAGTGCAAGTCCCTCGTTTACATCGCCTTCGTAAATTGGTTCAATAAAATTAATTTTAAGGTCGGAATTTAAAACTTTGGATTCAAATAAAAGTGAATCGTTTATCAAATATTCTACATCAAGAAAGATAAAATCATCTACTTCGGGTTGTCTTGCATTTTTATTTTTTTCTACAAATTTGTATTTTACACCTGTTTTGGTTGTTTTTTGAGCTGTTATACACGAGTTTATTGAAAACAAAAAAACTACGAGTAAAATTAATTCTATTTTTTTCATAATTATAAGTAAGGTTTTAAAATAAAAATGGAAATACTATTTGTGATTCTTTTTTACAAATAATATTTCCATTTTTTTCAATTATTTTACTTCAAGAAGCTCTACTTCAAAAATAAGAGTTGCAAAAGGAGGAATTGCTCCACCTGCACCCATTTCGCCGTAAGCAAGATTTGAAGGAATAATTAATTGTGCTTTTCCTCCAACTTTCATAAGAGCAATACCTTCGTCCCAACCCGGAATAACTCTTCCTTGTCCGAGAGGAAAGGTGAACGGTTCGTCTCTCATTACTGATGAGTCAAAAACTTGTCCGTCTAATAATTTTCCGGTGTAATGCACTACAACAGAGTCTCCTGCTTTTGGTTGTTTGCCTTTTCCTGCTAATTCTTCTACATAATATAAACCGCTTTCAGTAGGTTCTGCATTTATTTGATTATCTTCAATATAGGCATTTCTTAATTCTATTTCTTGCTCTTCTTTTATTTTATTTTGTTCAGCAATTTCTGACAAAATTTCTTCTTCTGTAAAAATCTTTATTAATCTTATGCGAAATTCTAACTTATCACCTTCGGTCATAAAATCTGGTGCAGGAACGCCAGCAGCATTTTTGTAAAAATTAAAAGCGTCTATTTTAAAAATAGCACTATCTCCTTCTTTTAGTAAGCCAAAAGCTTCGTCTAAGCTACCAAGATAAGTAGATTCTCTGTATCCAATTTTAAATGCTTCTGGATAATCCGACGAGGTGAAAAGTAAAGAGTCTTTCCAATAATAATCTGCATACATTTCTAATATTTCCGTAAATTCTGGAACTCTTGCATCTTCGGTGGTTTCTACTATTCTATATTCAATTCCACTTTCGGTGGTTTCAAATTCGGCAGGTTTGTCTGTGTTGCAACTGCTTATTGCAATTATTAAAATAAATGCAAATAATGTAATGATGTTTTTCATTGATAATTTAATTTTAATTAGTTAAAGGTAAAATTGTTTATTTGGTGATATGTTAAAATAAGTTTTTAAATTTTAGTTTTTTAATTGGCTTACGCCTGAAAAAAGTTTTTTTTATAAAAGTTTAACTATTTATTATTAACTAAAGACTAAAAACTAAAAACTTTTTTAATTATTTATAAGTTGTTTTGCATTTTCTATTGCAGCTTCGGTTATATCTTTACCGCTTAGCATTTTTGCAATTTCGGTAATTCTCTCTTCTTTTGTTAGTTGCCTTATGTTTGAGTTTGTAGAATTTTTATTTTCTTTTTTATAAATAAGATAATGAAAATCTGCTTGTGCTGCAACTTGCGGAAGATGTGTAATATCAATAACTTGCAAATTTGCCGACATTTTTTTCATTATACTGCCTACCTTGCTGGCAATTTCGCCAGAAACTCCTGTATCTATTTCGTCAAAAATAATTGTTGGCAAAGTTTTAGATTGTGATACTAAATATTTGAGACTCAACATCAAACGAGACAATTCTCCGCCCGATGCCACCTTTGATATTTCGTTGGCTTCCATTTTGGGGTTTGCCGAAAAAAGAAATTTAATATTATCAATTCCTGATTTTGAAAATTCGGAAAGTCGTTCGTTTTTAACAATAAAAGAAGATTTAGGCATTCCCAGTTCTGCCAGTAAGTTTGCTATTTCTTTTTCTATTTTGCCAAATGTTTTTGTTCTGTTTTTTGACAATTTTTCTGCAATTTTGCCTAACTTTTGTTTTTGAGTTTGCAAAAGTATTTTTTTTTCGGATATTTGATTATCAAAATTAGATATTTTTTCTAAATTAATTTCAAGTTCGTTGCGTAAGTTTAAAAGTTCTTTTATTGTTGAAAGATTGTATTTTTGTTGCAAACCATAAATTGTGTCCAATCTCTGATTTACAAATTCTAACTGTTCTGGATTGTGCTCTACATCTTCGGCAGAAATTTCCACTTCGCTGCTAATATCTTGTAATTCAATATATACACTGTTTAGTCTTTCATAAAATTCTGATGCTTTTTCAAAAATTGGTATAGTTGTTTGAGCAATATCAACGCCATTTTTTAACAAAGTAAGAATTGAGTTTTCGTCGTCCGACAAATTGGAATTTATTTTTGATAAATTAATTTTTATTTCCTCTGCATGACTCAATATTTTTTGTTTGCTTTCTAAGTCTTCTTGTTCATTTTCAGCAAGCTGTGCTTCGTCTATCTGATTAAATTGAAATTGATAATAATCGTAATCAGATTTTTCTTTTTGTGCTTTTTCTTCTAATTCTTTAAGTTCTTTTTTAATTTTCAAATATTCTTTAAAATTTATTTTATAATAGTCCAATATTTCAGAATTTTGAGCATAAACATCAACTACATCTAATTGGAAGTCAGTATTATTCAGCATCAAAGTATCATGTTGAGAATGAATGTCTATCAAGCTATTTCCAATTTCTTTTATCACGTTGAGAGTAACAGGAGTATCGTTGATAAAAGCTCGTGTTCGTCCTTTGGCACTAATTTCTCGTCGGATAATTGTGTCGTCAAAATAATCTAAATCGTTGTCTTCAAAGAATTTAGAAAGGTTGTAGTTTTTAATAGAAAATTGTGCTTCTACTATGCACTTTTTTGTTTTGTCGCTAATAACCGAAAAATCTACTCGTTGCCCAAGCAAAATTCCCAAAGCTCCAAATAAAATAGATTTTCCCGCACCAGTTTCGCCTGTAATTATAGTAAAACCTTTGTTGAAATTTATTTCCAACTGGTCAATTAATGCGTAGTTTTTTACTTTTAATAATTCTAACATTTTTATTTTTAAAGATTCAAAAATTTATTAAATTTTCTTATATCTGTTTTATAATTTGAAGTAAGTTTTTAATATATAGTTGATTTTCAAGCGAAAGAAAACTAAAAATTATCTACTAATATCTAAAAACTAATTTATTTTCCTCCCATTTTGTCGTATTTTTCTGAATTTCCTACGTCAATAATTTTGAGATTAGCAATCACTGGTTTTGTTTCTACGCTTGGGGCTTCGGAATATATATTAATAATTTCGTTGCGTTTTGCGTCCAAAAAAACTCTCATAAGAAAAGAATCTGCATTTTTTTTATGCACTTTTACCAGCAATTTTATTGATTCTCCAACCTCTTTTCTGCCCGTTGTTATATTTTCAGCCATCACGTCCATTCCAAGTCGGTGATATTTGTATAAAGCCTCACGCAAAGGTCTGTAAATTGGACTAACGAGGTCTTTTGCAAGATAATAGCGATTATTTTGGTCAGTAGATTCAAATGCTTTCCAGCCCATTTCTGACGAACTTTGTGCATTGGTTACAAGTTTTTGAGCTATTTGAAAAAATTCCTCGCCTCCAAAAGGAGAAAATGTGTCAAAATCGTAGCCTATAACAATGTAGGCATAAAATGCCATCACATAAGCCAAATTGGTAGAAAATGAAGTTTCGTTAAATTCAATTGCTTGATTTTCAACATATCTAAAAGTAAATAAATTGTCTTTTTCTTTATAATTTAAAAGAGGTGATTTTAACGAAGTTCCGTAAACTGGTCGGCTGGAAGTAACTTGAAGTGTGGCTTCAAACAAGTCCATTCCGTTAAATTTATTTATAACTATTGAAAAATTACAATCAATTTTTTCGTTTTGTTTAAAATTATAATCAGTCCAAATGGTTGTGTTCATAAATTCCGAAATGTCTCTTTGCAACGACTGAAAAATTTGTTGGTTAGAAGTATTTTGAACATTAGAATGATTGATTGATACTCTGCAATTTAGCTCTTGTGAAAATGCGAATATGCTATAAAATGACAAAAAGGCTACTAATAATATTTTCTTCATTTTTATGGATTTTTTATTACAAAATTAAGCCACAAAGATATAAAAAAAAACTAATCTATGTTGATTAGTTCGTTAAAAAATCATAATTCACTATATAAATAGCTCTTTAATAAAACTTTGCCAAAATTGAATGTTTTGGCAAAGTTAAAAAAGATTTCTATTGTTTAATAATTTTCAGCGTTTCTGTAAATTCGCTGTTTTGGAATTTGATAAAATAAATTCCGTTTGGCTGGTTGCTTAAATCAAGTTTTGAATTTGTGAAGTTTGGAATTTGTGAAATTACTTTTCCAGATATATTGGTTATAGTTATATCAAAATTAGCTTCTGTTTTAACTGTAAAAATTCCAGTTGTTGGGTTTGGGTAAATTGAAATATTTGTTTTCCTTATTTCGTTTATACCAACAGCTTCTATTTCTTGATATACTAATATGTTTCCTTCTTGGTTTCCAACAAATAATTTTAGACTACCATCAAGATTTGCAAATGTAGGTGCAGCACTACTACCTACATCAATATTATAACCATTTGATTGCAAGTTACCTGCTACTGAAAAATTACCATTTCCATCATTAGTAAAAGCCATAATGTTTCCTAAGTCATTGCCAACATATAAATCAAGATCATTATCTCCATCAACATCATAAAAAATTGGAGATGAACCATCACCAACATCAATATTTACTCCATCTGCTTGCATATTTTCAGCAGGTATAAAATGTCCATTTCCATCATTGGTGAAAATCTTAATACTTCCATAATTTTCGCCGACATATAAATCAAGGTCGCTATCTTCGTCAATATCTGCAAATACAGGAGCAGAAAAAACACCTATATTAATATCCGATCCATTTGACTGCATATTACCTGCTGCTGTAAAATCACCTTCTCCATCATTTAGGAAAACATTAATATATCCAGCTATTTCTCCCACGTATAAATCTAAATCGTTGTCGCCATCAATATCAGCAAATACTGGAACCGAATGATAATCTACATGAATATCAAAACCATTGGCTTGCAAATTTCCAATTGATGTAAAGTTATTAGTTCCGTCGTTTATAAAAACTTGAATATAACCATACCAATCTCCTACATATAAATCAAGGTCGCTATCTTCATCAATATCAGCAAATGCAATTGCACTCGTGCTTCCAGAGTCTATGTTAGAATTATCTGCATTAAATTTATCCGTTTCTGTAAAATTTCCATTTCCGTCATTTTCAAAAACATTGACATGACCATATCTATCACCTATATATAGATCAAAGTCACTATCTCCATCTATATCTGCAAATACAGGAGCAGATTTATTTCCTACGTCAATATCAGAACCATCTGCTTGTAAATAACCTGTTGAAGTAAAATTATTATTTCCATCATTTGTAAAAACATTAATATACCCAGAATTTTCTCCAACATATAAATCAAGATCATTATCACCATCAATATCTACAAAAACAGGTGCAGAATCTTCGCCTACATTAATATCAGAACCTCCTGCAAGCAAATTACCTGAGCCTGTAAAATTACCATTTCCATCATTTATAAAAACATTAACATATCCAGTCTCTTCTCCTATAAATAAATCAAGATCATCATCTCCATCAACATCTGCAAAAATTGGAGTAGAATGACTTGACACATGAACATCATAATTATTAGCTTGCAAATTACCAGTTTCAGTAAAATTATTGTTTCCATCATTTGTAAAAACTTTAATATAGCCAGAATCTTCTCCTATAAATAAATCAAAATTATTATCACCATTAATATCGGCAAATACAGGAGCAGATTGATTTCCCACGTCAATATCAGAACCATCTGCTTGTAAATAACCTGTTGAAGTAAAATTATTATTTCCATCATTTGTAAAAACTTTAATTTTTCCATTCAACTCTCCAACGAATAAATCAAGGTCGTTATCTCCATCAATATCTTTAAAGCTTGGTTTAATGTAAGTGCCAAAATTTTCCTGACTATCAGCTTTAAGATACCCAAGAGGAATAGTGTTCTGAGCAAAACTTGTTGCAGATAGCATCATAATTACAATAGCAGTTCCTGCAAGTTTTACACCTACTCTGTATTGCATTTTTTCTAAGCGTTGGTAAGTTCTGTTTAATTTTGCTTTCAAACGTCTTTCTTGTTGTTTGGTATTAGAACCGTTTGTAATACGTTTGTATAAGTTTTTGAACTTTCGTAAAAACTTATTCCACTGTTTCCCTTTTCGGGAAAATAGAAATTTTCGTTTCATGTTTCTTTGGTTTTAATTGTTAGCTATTAAATTTATTGTTTTTGATTTTTCAAATGTTTTTTTTATAATTTGTTTGTTATTTGTTTTATTATCAAGCTTGGCTTCTGCATAAATAATTTTATTTTCTTTAAATATTTTTTCTATTTGCAAAAGCATATTTGTTGCTATTGTCTGCTGTCTAAATTGTTCCATTACAAAAACAGAATATATTTGTGCATTTCTTTCTTTTGTTACTTCAAAAACTGTCATTGCAATTGCCTTATCATCAGTAAGTGTAAGAAGTGCAGTTAAACCTCCTGAAATTTTATTTTCTTTTAAAATAGAAATAGCTTCGGGATACAATAAGGCAGAAATATTTTTTATTAAATCAGCACTTTTTATGTTTTTCAATAACTTAAATGAATATTTAACTGGTTCTTTTGTTGTATTATTATTTGTTATTTTTTGCTGATTCTCTTTTTGTGTTGCATTCCAAAAACTACCTTCTGGTGTTGTAATTACCTGTTTGTGTATTTCCATATCAGGAGATAAAAACGAAGGATGAACATAGCTCTCTATTACTTTTACATCATAAATTTCATCTACACTCATTTCGTATTTAAAACGTCCTACAATACTCTTGTATGGTAAATAGACTGCAATAATACCTGCAAAAGAAGTTTTTGCAATATCTAAATCTTTAAAAACCTGACTATTGTGTCTTAATTTAGAAACTCCTATAAAAAGATAATCGCCATAGCGAGACATACCTCGTGCAAATCCTCCTAATTTAACAACAACTTCGTAAGTTCCTGTTTTGGGATTTACGCAAATAAGTTCGCCTTTTGCAGAATTAAGCAAATATAATTCACCATTATAAATACGTGGAGAATGTGGCATTGCAAGACCATCTAAAATAATTTTCCCTGTGGGATATTCCATCAAAATACCTCCCGACATTTTTTTATCACGCCAACCTTGTGTATTATTTGTATTTCCAAGAGCAGTAACATATTTTATTTTATTGTCTTCTATTGCCAAACCATTCAAATGACAACGATCTTGGGCTGCGAGTTCGGAAATAAATGGTGGTTGCCAAAACGGCGTAAAACTATATTTATCATCAATATACGATAGGCAAGAAAAAACAGTGTTTACTGCCACTAATTTATCTTCAATAAATTCCATATCGTGTAAAGATAGATAACCTGTATTGTATCTAACAGTTGGAATATACATACCGTCGTAAACGCCTTTTTTAGCTGGATAAGAAGTTGCTAATTCTGGACGATTTCTTAATAAAGTAACTTCTTTATCTGCATAAACGGCGAGTTTATTTTTACCAACTGCCATACCCATAGCTTCTTTATAGGTGCGGGTAAGTTGTATTAATCTATCGTTATTTACCGAGCTAAGAAAAATTACTTTTCCTGCTTGATATGTGCTTATTGCCAATGAAATACCGAGTTTGTGTAATAACTCTGCAAATTGTGGCGAATAATTGCAATCAAATGGTTTTGGAGATGTGTTCATTTATTTTTAGTATTTGTAGTTGGTTATATTGTGTAGGCTAATATAAAAACGCCGACAGGTCTTGCAGACGCTGTCGGGTTTATTATTACATAATTATTGTTTAATAATTTTTAATGTTTCTGTATGTTCGTTGTTTTGAAATTTAATGAAATAAATTCCGTTTGACTGGTTACTTAAATCAAGTTTGGAATTTGTGACGTTTGGAATTTGTGAAATTACTTTTCCAGATATATCTGTAATAGTTATTTCGTAAACGTCTTCTGTTTCTACTGTAAAAATTCCTGTTGTAGGGTTTGGGTAAATTGAAATATCTGTTTTGCTTATTTCTTTTAGATTTACAACTTCTGCTCCTTGATACACTAATATATTACCATCAGAATTTCCTACAAATAAATTGAGATGTCCATCAGTATTTGCAAATACAGGATAAGCATTGTATCCTGCATAAATATCAGAGCCGTCTGCTTGCAAATTACCGTTTGCTGAAAAATTATTGTTTCCATCATTTAAGAAAACGTTAATATTTCCTTCATTTGCTCCTATGTATAAATCAATATCATTATCGCCATCAATATCTGCAAATGCAGGGGTAGAACGTAAACCTACGTCAATATCAGAGGCATCTGCTTGCAAATTGCCATATGCTGAAAAATTACCGCTTCCGTCATTTATGAAAACTTTAATATTTCCATTATATTCACCTACATATAAATCAAGAGCATTATTGCCGTCAATATCCGCAAATGTAGGGGAAGCATCACTTCCTACATCAATATTAGAACCGTCTGCCTGCAAATAGTCATTTGCTGTAAAATTACCAGTTCCATCATTTAAGAAAATTTTAATATTTCCATATACCCCTATATATAAATCAAGGTCACTATCTCCATCAATATCTGCAAATACAGGGGAAGCACAGTATCCTGCATTAATATCAGAGTCGTCTGCTTGCAAATTACCGTTTGCTGAAAAATTCCCATTTCCATCATTTAAGAAAATGTTAATATTTCCGTCATTTTCGCCTACATATAAATCAAGGTCATTATCTCCATCAAGGTCAGCAAATATAGGAGAAGCATGGTATTCTACGTCAATAACATAACCGTTTACCTGCAAGTTTCCATTTTCTGAAAAATTACCACTTCCATTATTTATAAAGACTTTAATATTTCCAGAGTTCTCTCCAACATATAAATCTATATCATTGTCGTTGTCAATATCTGCAAATGTAGGAGTAGAGAAATTTTCCACATAAATATCAGAGCCGTCCACTTGCAAATTGCCATCTACTGAAAAATTACCATTTCCATCATTTAAGAAAATGTTAATAATTCCGTCATTTTCTCCTACATATAAATCAAGGTCGCTATCGTTGTCAATATCAGCAAATACAGGGGAGTTATAGAAGCCTATGTCAATATTAGAGTCGTCTGCTTGCAAATAGCCATTTGCTGAAAAAAAACCATTTCCGTCATTTATGAAATTTTTAATTCTTCCATATTTTTCTCCTATGTATAAATCAAGGTCGCTATCTCCATCAACGTCTGCAAATACAGGAGAAGCAAATTCTCCTGCATCAATATCAGAGCCGTTTGCTTGCAAATTGCCAGCGTCAGAAAAATTACCGTTACCATCATTTGTGAAAACCTTAATATTTCCATTTTGTTCTCCTACATATAAATCAAGGTCGCTGTCGTCGTCAATATCTGCAAACACAGGTGAAGAGAAAGAACCAACATCAATATCAGAACCGTTTGCTTGCAAATTGCCAGCGTCAGAAAAATTACTGTTACCATCATTTGTGAAAACCTTAATATTTCCATTTTGTTCTCCTACATATAAATCAAGGTCGTTGTCGCCATCAATATCTGCAAATACAGGAGTAGAATTCCACACATCAACACCTTGTGTCACAGTAAGATTTGGTAGTTGTGTGAAATTTTGTGCAAAACCTGTTGCAGATAGCATCATAATTACAATAGCAGTTCCTGCAAGTTTTACACCTACTCTGTGTTGCATTTTTTCTAAGCGTTTGTAAACTCTGTTTAATTTGTTTATCAAGCGTATTTGTTGTTGCTCGGAGCCCGAACCTTTCATAATACGTTTATACAAATTTTGGAATTGCTTTAAAAAGCGATTCCATCTTTTTCCTAATGGATTAAATAATATTCTTTTTTTCATTTTAATAGAATTAATTATTAATTATTAATTATTAATTTACTTAAAACTTGATTTACAATATCTTTGGCTACTTCTTTTTTAGTTTTTAATTCAAATTTTTTGATATTTCCTTTTTTATCAATAATTGAAATTTTATTTGTATCGTGTTGAAAACCTGCACCTTTATCTTGTAACGAATTTAGCACAATAATATCAAAATTCTTTTTGGCAAGTTTGGATTTTGCATTTTCTATTTCGTTGTTGGTTTCAAGGGCGAAGCCTACGGCAAATTGATTATCTCGTTTGAGTTCTCCGAGTTCTTTGGCAATATCTTTGGTCTTTTTAAGCTCAATTGTTAGAGTTTCTGAATCCTTTTTTATTTTTGTATCTGATTTATTTACAGGTGTATAATCCGAAACGGCAGCGGCATAAATAATAATATCTGCTTTTTTGAAATGTTTTTTTGTTGTGTCTAACATTTCTTCTGCAGAAAGGGCTTCAACAATTCTTATGTTAGAATTATTTTCATGTTTTACGCTCACTTTTCCCGACACTACAATAACATTTGCTCCACGGCTTGCAAATTCATCTGCAATAGAAAATCCCATTTTACCCGACGAATGATTTGTTATAAACCTAACAGGGTCAATCGTTTCCTGTGTTGCACCTGCTGTAATTAGAACGTTTTTATCTGCAAAATCTTTGCGTTGGTTAAAATACTTATTCAACTCTTCTACAATAACTTCGGGTTCTTGCATTCGACCTTTTCCTGTTAAGCCGCTTGCCAAAAATCCAGAATTTGCCTCTATGCAAATATTTCCTCTATTAATAAGTGTTTCAACATTTTGTAGAGTAGCCTCGTGTTTATACATATCCAAATCCATAGAGGGAGCAAAAAATACTGGACATTTGGCTGATAAATAGACTGTTAGCAGAAAGTTGTCTGCAATTCCGTTTGCCATTTTAGCCATTGTGTTGGCGGTTGCAGGTGCAACTATATAGGCATCAGCCCACAAGCCCAAATCTACGTGGCTGTTCCAATCTCCATTTTGTTTGACGAAAAAATCCGACACAACAGGATTATTTGACAAAGTGGCAAGCGTTAGTGGTGTGATAAAATTTTTGGCAAATTCGGTCATTACAACTTTAACTTCATCGCCCTGTTTTACAAGCAAACGAACAAGCGATGCTGTTTTATAAGCCGCTATTCCTCCCGTAATTCCAACTATTATTTTCATGATTTTTTTATTTGTATTTTTAATTAATTTTAGATTGATATTTAAGACAAAATTAATAAAAAAACATGAATAATTTATTATTTTTATAAATTCCTAATTTTTTTTTATCTTTGTTGTTTTGAAAATATAATGGTTAAGTAATTATGCAAAGGATAGCAAGTTTTAAGCAAAATTTAGTAAATTTTAATTTAACAAATGTTAGTTTATTTGAAAAGGAAGATAAAAAAACTACCCTTGTGGATACTGTAGAGCTACAAAGTGTTAAAACTAAGAGGTATATTAACGAATTTTGGACAGCCAAACAGCGGCAAGGAAATAGCATACACGAAATTTCTTACAGGGCTTGCTTTAAACCACAACTTCCTAATTTTTTTATAAATAGATTGTCGCAAGAGGGAGATTTTGTTTATGACCCCTTTCTTGGGCGTGGCACAACAATTATAGAAGCAGGGCTATTAAATCGTCAAGTAATTGGAAATGATATAAATCCATTGAGTCGCTTTTTGAGTGAAGCCAGATTTTTAATTCCTAATTTACATGAATTAGAAAAACAACTTGATTTAATTCCAATGAATTATGATTTAAAAGCAGATATTGATTTATCAATGTTTTATCATAAAAAAACAGAAGGCGAAATAGTATCGTTGAAAAATTATATTATTGAAAAAGAAAATAATGATGATTTATCAGACTTGGACAAGTGGATACGAATGGTTGCAACTAACAGACTTACAGGACATTCAAAAGGTTTTTTCTCTGTTTACACAATGCCACCAAATCAGGCTGTTACACAAAAACGACAAATAAAAATTAACGAAAAAAATAATAGCATACCTGAATATAGAAATGTAAAAGAAATAATTTTAAGAAAAACTAAGACCTTAATAAAAGATATTAATGAAAATAAAAAACGTGCTTTAAAAAATATACACAAAACTGCAATTTTTCTTAATAATGATGCAAGAAAAACAAAAGAAATTCCAGATAATTTTGTTCAACTTACGGTAACTTCGCCACCATTTCTTGATGTTATTCAATATTCGCAAGACAACTGGCTACGTTCGTGGTTTAACGGAATAGACACCGAGATGATTGAAAAAAGAATAACAATGTCTAAAACAGTAGAACAATGGACAGGGGTTATGCAAGACGTTTTTAATGAATTATTTAGAATAACAAAAAAAGAGGGTTTTGTTGCTTTTGAAGTAGGTGAGGTGAAAAATGGAAAAATAAAATTAGATGAATATGTTGTTCCGATGGGAATAAAATCAGGTTTTAAATTAATTGGTATAATTATTAACGAACAAGAGTTTACTAAAACGGCAAATATTTGGGGTGTAAATAATAATAAAAAAGGAACAAACTCTAACAGAATTGTATTGTTTCAAAAAGAATGTATAACATGAAAAAAACATCAGAAGATTTACAAGGTGTTATTGCTCAAATGCTTAAACCTTTGAAAAACCTATCGTTAGGTGTTGTAATTGAAGGGCTGTCAAATTATGACGTAATACAATTTGATAAGACAAGTATTAAGGACTTAAAAGTTCTTGAAATTTTAAAAAAAGCAGCAAATAATGTAACTAATGAAGTAAATATTAACGGAATAAAAAGAAGCAGACCAAATGAAGTAGGTAATGATATAGAACCTTTTGTTATTAATGAATTAGAAAAGCTTAATTATAAGGCATTTATACCAAGAACTTTTGATGGAAAAAGCAAAACAACTGGATACCCAGATATTGAATTTATAGATGAATTTGGTAGAACTCATTATTTAGAATGTAAAACATATAATAAAAAAAATATAGCAACAACACAACGAAGTTTTTATTTGTCTCCATCAAAAGAATTTAAAGTAACTAAAAATGCTATTCATTTCGGAATATCTTTTGAAATTTTTGTAGATAAAAATATTGGAAATAATAGAATTTACAAAGTTTATAATTGGAAAATATTAGATTTATCCAAGTTAGAATTAGATGTAAAATATGAATTCAACTCGGATAATAAAAGACTATATAATGATGATTTAATTTTATCCGAAAAACAATAAAAATAACAACCAAATAAACATGAAAATTAATAAAAATCTTATTTTTGTAGGAATAATAAGTCTATTTCTGTTTACTTTTTCTTGTAAAAACGAAGGCAGAGAATATGGTAAAATAGTAATA
>Ga0193956_1000294_pt1 | contig 23627 bp, 18 predicted proteins | sample BB_7_MG_FD_140358 | JGI IMG/M metagenome (GOLD analysis project Ga0193956, IMG submission 140358) | Microbial mat bacterial communities from the Broadkill River, Lewes, Delaware, United States - BB_7_MG | ecosystem: Environmental > Aquatic > Freshwater > River > Microbial mats | place: USA...
ATCTTCGGTAAAGCACCGAACAAAGGTGTTAACCCTGATGAGGTTGTTTCAATTGGTGCTGCGATCCAAGGTGGCGTACTTAAGGGCGATGTAAAAGACGTTCTTCTTCTCGACGTAACGCCTCTCTCTCTCGGTATTGAGACTCTTGGTGGCGTTCTGACTAAATTGATCGAGAAAAACACCACTATCCCGTGTAAAAAGAGCCAAATCTTCTCTACTGCTGCTGACAATCAGCCGGCGGTATCGGTTCACGTCCTTCAGGGTGAGCGTGAGATGGCGGCAGATAACAAAACAATCGGTCGTTTTGAGTTGACCGATATCCCACCTGCGCCACGCGGTGTACCTCAGGTTGAGGTTACTTTTGACCTTGATGCGAACGGTATTATCAGTGTTTCCGCTAAGGATATGGGTACAGGAAAAGAGCAAACCATCAAAATCACATCTTCTTCTGGTCTAAGTGATGAAGAGATCGAGCAGATGGTTAAGGATGCCGAACTTCATGCGGATGATGATAAGAAAAAGCGTGAGTTGATCGAAGTAAAAAATCAAGCTGATAGCTTGGTTTATAGCACAGAAAAATCACTTAAGGACAATGCTGATAAGGTTGACGATGAGACCAAGGCAGCTATTGAGTCGGCTCTCGAAGAGTTGAAAAAAGTGATGGAAGGTGATGATGTTGAAGCGATTAACGCTGCAGTTGAAGCCCTTTCACAAGCTTCACATAAATTAGCTGAAGCGATGTATGCTGAAGCTCAGGCTGAAGCGGGTGCTGCTGGTGAAAAGGGTGACGCAACAGAAGAGCCTGCTGCTGAAGACGACGATGTTGTTGACGCTGAGTTCGAAGAAGTTGACGACGAAAAGAAGTAATTGTAAATCAAGTGGTTTGACGAACGGAGCCTGTAGTGGGCTCCGTTCGTTGTTAACAATATGCACGGACCGACTCGCTACAGAGGATCTAAATTTTGTCAAAACGTGATTATTATGAAGTGCTTGGTGTTAACCGTAACGCCAGTGATGCCGAGATTAAAAAAGCCTATCGCCAGTTAGCTGTTAAGCATCATCCCGATAAAAATCCGGGTGATAAAAAAGCGGAAGCTCAGTTTAAGGTGCTCTCTGAGGCCTATTCAGTTCTTTCTGATGGCCAGAAACGGGCTACTTACGATCAGTATGGCCATGCTGGGGTTGATGGTAGTGCTGGTGGTGGATACTCTTCAGGTGGTTTTGGCGGCAGTCCTTTTGAGGATATCTTTGGTGATATCTTCGGCGACATCTTTAATGGTGGCGGCGGTGGTGGTTCACGGCGTAGTCGTGGTCAGCGTGGCGATGATCTTCGTTATAACCTAACAGTATCTTTTGAAGAGGCAGCGTTTGGTACCGAAACAACGGTAAAGCTTCCCCGTCATCATAGCTGTGAAACCTGTGGCGGTAGTGGTGCCAAAGAGGGGACCAGTCCAGAAACGTGCTCCACGTGTCGTGGTGCTGGTCAGGTCCGTTATCAGCAAGGCTTCTTCCAGATGACACGCCCTTGCCCCGATTGTGGTGGCAGCGGCAGTCAAATCAATGATCCATGCCCAGATTGCAGTGGTACAGGCCGAGTTAAGGATAAGCGTAATCTTGCATTAAAGGTTCCAGCGGGTGTTGAAACAGGTATTCGTCTTAAGCTTAGCGGAGAAGGTGAAAGTGGCATCCATGGTGGGCAAGCGGGTGATCTTTACGTTGTGATTACAGTCGAAGACCATCCAATCTTTACGCGTGAGGGGCGCAATGTTATTTGCGACACGCCGATCTCATTTGCCCAAGCGACCCTTGGTTGTGAAATTGAGGTGCCCACTCTTGAAGGTCGCGTGAAGATGAAGGTTCCTGCTGGAACACAATCGGGTAAAGTGATGAAGCTCTCAGGCAAAGGGATTCCTGACCTGCAAGGGCATCGTCGCGGCGATCAACTGGTTGTGATGCGTGTTGAAACACCGACCCAGCTTACTTCGCGACAAAAAGAATTATTGGAAGAGTTTGCTAAGGAGGGTGGCGAGTCTGTTAACCCGATTAGCAAGGGTTTCTTCGAAAAGGTGAAAGAGATGTTCGATTAATTTCATGCAGTCAATATTTTATTGATTCATTAAATGATGAAATCTTGTGTTAAACTAAACAGCTATGTGTCCTTTTGTGGATATATAGCTGTTTTCGTTTTTCTATTACCTGAGTTTCTGTTATTGAAAAGAGTAGATTATGTCTAGGTTTATGCTGTTTGTCCTGTTTATGCTATGTATCGTTGCCTCACCGCAATCAGCGATTGCTGTCGAACTGATGGCCACCCCACAGGCGAAATATTCGTTACAGCCAGCTAAAACATATTATGCCGCAGGAGAAACTGAAGCGGCTTTATCGACATTACGCCGTCATATTATTGAGCTGCCTGATAGCCCTAATCTGTTTGCTGCCTATACCCTTATGGGGCGTATTTTGTTAGAGCAGCAACGCAACAGTGATGCATTGTTTTACTTGCAACGAATTACTGTTGAACAACGAAGTGATGAAGTAAAGCTATTGTTGGTTGATGCTTTAGGCCGTGAACAGCAACAAGGCGAAGCCAGCTCTATTTTATATACTCTTGATGCGACACAGTTCTCTGGCTCAGATCTAAGCCGCTATTATCTACTTAAAGTTGAAGATTTATGCAATCGACAACAGCCACTACAGGCACTTGTTGTTTTGCACAGTGCCTTGCAGCAGGTGGATAAGAGCGATCAAGAGACGATTTTTAATCGCAGCCAAGCCATCTTAAATCAATTGAATGAAGGAGAAGTCGCTGAAGTTAGTTTTATGTTTGCGACATCCGCGCTCAATGAGGCTATCAGCCTTTTTAGTGCTCAACAGGCCCTGAATCATGGCGATAGTGAGGGTGCTCGTAGTCGTGCGCAACAGCTTCTTGCCTGCGCGCAAATATTGGCGGCTAAGGTGGGTGCTGCAACCATTCTCGATCAGGTGGATGGGCAGCCATGGCAGCAGCGGGCGGTTGGTGTGGTGCTGCCGTTGACGGGTCGTTATGCCCCGTTTGGTCAACTGGTGCAGCAAGGGATCGAGCTAGCAAATTCAAGTTTGCCACAAAATTCTGTTCGTTTTATTTACCGTGACAGTCAGGCCGATCCACAGTTGGCCGCGCAAGCTGTTGATGAGTTGGTGAACGGTGATCGCGTTCTCGCAGTGATTGGCCCACTTATGGCTGATGGTGCTCAGCAATCTATTGCCATCGCTGAGGCTGCTCAGGTGCCATTGCTGACGTTGTCACACCGCAGAGGCTTGCCGGAACAGGGCGAGTATATCTTTCGCAACTCACTCACCACGCAACAACAGGTGGACGCTCTTGCTGATTATGCGATTGATAAATTAGGATTAAATACTTACGCAATTTTATCACCAGATTCGCGAGCGGGACGGGAATTTGCTCAGCAATTTGCGCTCGCTATCGAAAGTCGCGGCGGAGATATTGAGCATCGTATGACTTTTGCCGAGCAGTCGACAGATTTTCGTCGCCAATTGTTGTTGATGAAGGGAGAAGATCCCGATGCTCCGACCGAAGATCATACCAAACAAGTGCCAGCAGCAGAGGATGAGTTGGTTGATGGTGAAGCGGTCACAGCGCAGGAGCGACCAGATTGGTTGCCAACCGTTGATTTTGAAGCACTTTTTATTCCGGCCTATGCAGAAAATGTCGCTTTGATTGCTCCACAACTTGCCTATTATGGCATCGAAAATGTTCAATTGCTCGGTATGAACGGTTGGAACTCGCCGAGCTTGATTCAGCAGGCAGGTCGCTACACTCGCGGTGCAATTTTTAGTGATGGATTCTATTCCGCAAGTGTTGAGCCGCAGGTGGCAAATTTTGTTGATGATTATTCTCAATATTTTGCTGAAACGCCGTCAATCATCGAAGCACAGGCTTATGATTGCGCGAATATCCTGTTGTCATTGTTAGAGCAATCGCAGGTCACCACAGCGAAGAGTCTACGCGACGCACTCTCGATGTTACATGATTTTGAGGGCGTGACTGGGGTTCAGGGTTTTGATGCGCAGGGAGAGGCGAAACGTCGTCCCGTGCTGTTGAAGATGGGACGTCGCCACTTAGAGCAACTTCAGTGGACTCCCACTCCTGAGCCGAGTAGCGATGACGATTTAGTAGAAAAGGTCGATTTATATCAAACCAACAAAAGGTAGGGTGAGCAATGACTGATGGCTATCTGATCGTTACAGGGTTTGGCCTGTTGGCGGGACTCATCATGGGGCATGTGATGTTTCGTGCCGATTACTGCATGGTTGGCATGTTGCGAGACCTGTTTATGTTTCGTAGCGCGGTGATGGCTCGTTTTCTGGTGGTTCAAATCGTACTGAGCATGGTTTTGATTGAAATCGCTCGATCCTTTGGCTTGTTAGTTCATTATCCCTCTCTATTGATGGGACCAGCGAACTTTAGTAGTGTCTTTGGTGGTTTTATTTTTGGTATCGGTATGGTGTTGTGCGGAAGCTGCGTTATTGGTTGCCTGTATAAGACAGGTGCAGGGAGCGTATTGGGCTTTTGCACAGTAGTCGCTATGATTACCGGTGCAATGGTCTTTGTCGAATTTTTATCCGTATGGTCACAGTGGTCTCAGCACTGGCAAGCGACGCAGTCAGTAACCATATCACAATCATTGTCGATCTCCAGTGGCTGGCTTGTTTGGCCCATATGTTTGTTGACGGCACCACTATTCTGGCGGTGGTATCAGTGTAAAAAGCTTCAACTGCGACAGCACTCTCACGGCTTTATTCAGCCCTGGAAAGCCGCAGTGATTTTTTCAGTGATTACAGTGTCCGCATGTTTTGTAACAGGAATGCCAGTCGGGATTACAACCTGCTATGTGAAAATCGGTTCGGTCATTGAACAATTCTTTTTCCCTGCCCATGTGGCGGCAACGCCCTATTTTCACAAGCAAGCCCTTAATTATATTCCAATGTTTAGCCGTGAAATGATTAGTGGCGGTGCGGGACCTTATTGGGATGCAATTGCGGCCTTGCAACTGTCTGTGATTATTGGCATAGTGGTAGGTGCGTTTATTTCGGCGCTACGAGTGGGTGAGTTTCATCTGAGCTTTCGAGTTCCTCTTCAACAATATCTTTACGTGCTTGTTGGTGGCAGTTTGGTTGGTTTCGGTGCTCGAATGGCCCCCGGTTGTAATGTCTGGCATATCTTTGGCGGAGTTCCATTGTTAGCGTGGAATTCATTGTTCTTTGTTTTTGGTTTGCTTGCAGGGACGTGGCTTGGAAGTAAAATTCTACTGTCGCGAATGAAGTGAGGATTCTGAGATGGAAACAATCGAGTTTGATAGTTGTGGTCAGCTTTGCCCTTCGACCTTGCTAACAGCACTTCGCGAAGTCAATTCACATCGCGAAGTGCTGCAACAAGGAACTCACATGTTACTCATAAAAACAGATGCCCGCGATGCGACAAGAACAATCCCTGATGCTGTTGAAAATATGGGCTATCAGGTTGAGATAGAAAAAATTGATGGTATTTATGCGATCCGAATTTATAAATAGTAACGGCAATGGATGATGGTGACAGTGAAATCCGACATTTCAGCCCAGAGTGATCTTTTGAAGAAAGAAACACAGCGTCTTCACGAGGAGATCACTTGCCTTCGGTCTGAAAAAGAGAAAACAGTAACCTATGTAAGAGCAAAGGTTGATCAATTGCTCAAAATCATGGGCACGTTGCCGTTGCGTCAAGAAGAGCTCGATGATGACACTTTGATCTCTCTTGATCCGATAGGTATCGTTGGCGAGAGCTTTTCGCAAGTGCTTGATCATCTGCATCAAACGAATGATGAATTAGTGGTTGCTCGTGATGAATTGCGAGCAATTTTCGATGCAACAGGGGCTGCTATTCTCGTCCTTGACCAAAACCTAAATCTCCATTCGTGCAATCCGAAATCAATTGAGCGTTTTGGCATGGATGCTGAGCAATGCGTAGGATTGCCATTAACCGCAGCCATTCCTGACTGTGCTGGTCTTCTTGATGATCACTTCATAAAGCAACTGACGACAGCCGCTGCACCGTTTGTCTCTATCTCATCTCCTGTTGAATTAGAAACATGTTTTCGCGATTATTGTTACCACTTAATCGCCTCACCTGTATGTGATACCAATGAACATCTGTGGTTTTATGTTTTGGTTTTTAGTGATATTACCGAACGTAAAAAAACCGAGGAATCCCTCGTTGAGGCTGAAACACGATTAACAGCGATCCTAAACACCATGATGGCTGGTGTCATGATTATTGATCCCGAGACACACCAAATTGTTGATGTTAATCACATGGCAGCGACAATTATTGGCGATCCCCCAGAGAAGATAATCGGCTCGGTCTGTCATCGCTATGTTTGTCCATCCGCTAATGGCCAATGTCCGTTGACTGATCTGAATCAAGTCATTGATAATTCAGATCGAGTGCTTCTCAATGCAAATAAAGAACGAATTCCGATTTTAAAAACAGCAACGATGATCGAACTTTCAGGGAAGTCGTTTATTCTTGAAAGTTTTATAGACATTCAAGCACGTAAGCTGGCTGAAAAAGCACTGTCTGAGAGTGAACAACGCTATCGTTCTCTCTATTCCTCAATGAAAGAGGGGATGATGATCGGTAAGTTGGTTTATTCCCCTGCTGGGTTTGCAACCGATTATATCGTTGTTGATTTAAATCTTGCGTGTGCAAAAATGGTTCAATCGACTGTTGATGAGTTGCTTGGGGTCAGAGCATCAACTTGGTATCCTGATGGTGTCATTTCGAATCTTGAAACGATTGAATCTGTTGTTAAAAGTGGTGTGCCACAGGAGTATGAATTACGACTTGAGAAGCTTAATAAAGTTTTTCATGTCTCCTTATCACGACCAGATAAAGGGCAGTTTGCCGCCCTTATTAATGATATTACCGATAGCAAAAAAGCACAAAAAGAGATTGAACGCTTAGCGTATTATGACACGTTGACTGGCTTACCAAATCGCGTATTGATAAAGGATCGCCTTCAGCAGGCGATGGCTCAGGCAGATCGTTCACGAGGTTTGGTTGGTGTGCTGGCTTTAGATCTCGATCATTTTAAAAAGATTAACGATTCACTTGGTGTTGGTTGCGGCGATCAAATGCTTAAAAAAATTGCGGATCGTTTAAGTAGTCATTTGCGCCAAGGTGATAGTGTTGCGCGTATGGGTGGCGATGAGTTTGTGGTTGTGTTGAGTAATGTCAAATCGCAAAATGATATTGCTGCGGCGGCGTGCAAAGTGTTAGATCTTCTCTGTGAATCGGTATCTATCGATAATCATGACTTGGTTTGTACCGGAAGTCTTGGTGTCGCCATGTATCCAACTGATGCCGACGATGTTGATTTGCTACTTAAAAATGCTGACACTGCCATGTATCAGGCAAAAGAGACAGGACGGAATCTCTATCAGTTCTATTCTCCTGACATGAATACTCGCGCTTTTGAGCGACTGTTTCTTGACTCCGATTTACATCGTGCAATTGAGCGGGGTGAATTGGAGGTTTATTATCAGCCACAGATCAATCTTGATATTGGCAATATTGTTGGTGTTGAAGCATTATTGCGTTGGAACCATAGCGAAAAGGGCCAAATCACACCAGCTGTTTTTATCCCCCTCGCTGAAGAGACTGATCTGATTCTTGAGATTGGTAAGTGGGTGCTTGATCGTGCATGTCAGCAAGCGCAAGAATGGCGTGAACTGGGGCATCGAGATTTTCGTGTGGCAGTGAATTTATCTGCGCGGCAGTTCCGACAAGACTTACCTAGCATTGTGGCATCTGCGTTACAAACGTCGGGCTTTCCTCCGCATTTACTTGAGTTAGAGCTGACGGAAAGTTTGTTGATGGATAAGCCTGAGATGGCGCGCCGCATTCTCAATAAATTGCGCGATTTAGGGGTCAGTTTATCTATAGATGATTTTGGAACAGGATATTCGTCGTTAAGTTATTTGAAACATTTCCCCCTTAACCGTTTGAAAATTGATCGCTCGTTTGTCAAAGATTTAAGTATTGATTCTGATGATGCGACAATCATCGAAGCGATTATCGCTCTCGCTCACGGCTTACGTTTAAATGTTGTAGCCGAAGGGGTAGAAACCGAAGACCAGCTTGAATTTATGCGTGCGAAAGAGTGCGACGAGGTGCAAGGTTTTCTCATCGCTCAGCCTATGACGGCCAAAGATTTTATCCAATTTTCCCAGGACTACAACCCCCTCAGCATAGGCTGATATGAATGATTCAACGTCGTTAATGCTGCCGATGCGCACGCCAGACCTTGAACTTCAGCAAACCGCTGAAGGTGGTTGGCGGGTTGTGTCGATTGCAGCGATATGGCGCTCCTCGCTACACCCGCTGCCGCAACATTTTTATGATTTAGCCAATGAAGTAAAAGGGCAGTCAGCTCCGCTTCATGATGTTTACTTGCGTTTGCAATTAGATGGCATCATGCGCGAAATTCACGCTGAGGTGATGAGTGCGGGACTCAGTGAAGACTACCGTTATCAGCGTGTATTTTTCTATTTCCATCCTTTAGCAACGACAACAAACTCTACTACACGCTACCATCAGTTGGTTGGCGACAGCTTGGCTATGCGTGAAGTGTATCGAAAGATTGATTTGTACGCTGCTTCCGATGCAGCGGTGGTAATTACCGGTGAAACGGGAACGGGTAAAGAGTTGGTCGCTGGCGCCATCCATGCTGAAAGCCGTCGAGAGGGCCAGCCGTACATTACACTGAATTGCAGCGCCATCGCTGAGCAGTTGCTTGAATCAGAACTGTTTGGCCATGATAAGGGAGCTTTTACAGGGGCGATTCGTAACTACCGTGGTCGTTTCGAACGTGCTAATCGCGGGACCCTTTTTCTCGATGAAATTGGTGATATGCCATTACATACTCAAACTCGCTTGTTGCGGGTGATCGAAGAGGGTAGCGTCGAGCCTTTGGGTGCGGAGCGAGTTGTTCCTGTTGATGTACGCATTATCTGCGCTACCAATGTTGGCTTAGAGCAAGCCGTGGGTCAGAAGTTGTTCCGTAGTGATCTATACCACCGAATCAGCGTGTTGCGCATTCATCTGCCGCCACTGCGCGAGCGTCTTGATGATATCCCGTTGTTAGTTGCCGATTTTTTGCAGCAGCTCAGTACCCGTTATCAACGTCATGTTGAACGATTAACCCCCGAGGCCATGGCGCTGTTGCAGGCATATTTGTGGCCGGGTAACGTGCGTGAATTGCGTAATGTTATTGAGCGGGTGTTCGTAGAAAACTATACCGAAGTAATTGGTGCTCGCGCCTTTGCCGAGTGGATTCGCGAACGGCAGGAGTTTTCTCAATCTCCCTTGTCACCGAATCAGACTGCGCCAGAATCACCCTTGGTTTTACCCTATCGGCCCGAAATAAGGCCACCAGTACAACCTTTAACGGAAGAACGAATTCGACAAGTCTATGCGACAAGTAGAGGTAACCTCAGTGCTACTGCACGTGCGCTTGGCATTCATCGTGCCACACTGTACCGTCATATGGCTCGCTTAGGTTTAGCAAGAGAGGACCTGCAATCATAAAGTATAATGTTATCAATACAGGAGTAATAGGTAGCAATGCTTGAATCAAACGTATTTAGTCGAACCTCAGAGCAGTCGGATACTGTTGGCGCTGGAACATACAATTTACTTATTGGTCTCGTTTTGTGCTGGGGGTTCTTTGTTAACTGGTTGATCGTTCTTAACGTCAATCCCATTGATTTGATGGCGATCCCTTTTTGGATGTTTCTTATTGGTTATTTTGTCAGCTGCTTTTTAGGTGTTTATCTGTTCTCTCACTCCGATAGGCCACTGGTGAGCTTTATTGGTTATAACTTTGTTGTCGTGCCCTTTGGTCTTATCATCAATATGGTGGTGTCGCGTTATGATCCGTCGCTAGTGCTCGAAGCGATTAAGGTGACGGGTGGTGTGACCGTTATCATGATGGCGTTGGGGATGTTATTTCCACGTTTTTTTCAACGAATTTCAGGGGCACTGTTTGCTTCGCTGATCGCTGTCATCATTATTGAAGCGGTACAGGTTTATATCTTGGGTATTCACCATGATTGGATCGATTGGGCCGTTGCGGCGATATTCTGTGGTTATATCGGTTATGATTGGGGGCGTGCCAATCAGATCCCAAAAACTGTCGATAATGCGATTGATAGTGCCGCTGCACTGTATATGGATATCATCAATCTATTTTTACGTATTCTGCGTATTATGGGGCGACAAAAATAATTTCACCCCAATCTTGAGTTTTAACACTGGCGATGGTTGCAGCAGCGATCATCGCCAGAATTGTTTGTGCCTTTTGCAACGTCGCAGGTGTCGCTTAATAAATTATGCAACGTCGCAGTGACAATGGAAAAAAACTCGTTACACTGTAACTTACTGTAGTTTGGTAGTTTTACTAGTTGGTACAGCTTTTGAAGTGTATTGAAGTCATTATTCGCCGCAAAATGACAGTTAAAATCATGATGACTTAATTTCAAAGGAGTTCACGATGGAACGAGATCAAATGACACGTAACAGTCAACAAGCATTACAGCAGGCACAACAGCTCGCTCAGCAGCTTGGCCATACCGAAATTGATGCTGAGCATCTGTTGATTGCTTTGTTGGATCAAAGTGATGGACTTGTGCCGCGATTACTCGAAAAGATGGGTGTTTCATTGCCCCCGTTACGGGCGGAGTTGCAGAGTTTGATCGATAAAAAAGCACGAGTTAGTGGTGCAAAGCAGAAGGTTTATCTGTCGCAGCGTCTAGACCGTATTTTAACTCAGGCCCAACGCCAAGCAGAGGGGCTGAAGGATGAATATATTAGTGTTGAACATCTACTGTTAGCATTGGTGACGGAGGATAAAAAAGGGGATGTTGGTCGTCTCCTTGCGGCGCAGCAGATAACAGGAAAATCAATTCTACAGGCGTTAGAATCAGTGCGTGGCCAACAGCGGGTGACCAGTGAAGATCCTGAATCCACCTATGAGGTGTTGGAAAAGTATGGTCAAGATCTTGTCGCCGCTGTGCGGGACGGCAAGCTTGATCCGGTCATTGGTCGCGATGAAGAGATCCGTCGCGTAATCCGTATTTTATCGCGTAAAACGAAGAATAACCCCGTGCTCATTGGTGAGCCAGGCGTTGGTAAAACCGCTATTGTCGAAGGGTTAGCGCAACGGATCGTTCGTGGTGATGTCCCTGATGGTATGCGTGATAAAACAATTTTTGCTCTCGATATGGGCGCGTTGATTGCTGGGGCAAAATATCGTGGTGAGTTTGAAGAGCGCCTTAAGGCGGTACTTAATGAGGTGAAGGGCAGTGATGGCCGCATCATCTTATTTATAGATGAGTTGCACACCATCGTCGGCGCAGGTAAAACTGAAGGCTCGATGGACGCCGGCAATATGCTTAAACCGCTGCTCGCTCGGGGTGAACTGCACTGCATTGGCGCAACAACCCTTAACGAGTATCGCGATAATTTGGAAAAAGATGCCGCTTTGGAGCGTCGCTTTCAGCCTGTAGTGGTGCAACAGCCCACCGTGGAGGATAGCATCAGTATTTTGCGTGGGTTAAAGGAGCGTTTCGAGGTTCATCATGGTGTGCAGATTCAGGATCAAGCTTTGGTCGCCGCGGCGACGCTCAGTCAGCGATATATCTCTGAGCGTTTTTTGCCCGATAAGGCGATTGACCTCGTCGATGAAGCCTGTGCCATGATCCGCACCGAGATCGATTCGATGCCCGCAGCGATGGATAGTGCCGCTCGGCGAGTGATGCAGTTGGAGATCGAAGAGGCGGCTCTGGTCAAAGAATCCGATGCCGCGAGTAAGGATCGTTTGAAAAACTTGCAAGCAGAATTGGCCGAGCAAAAGCATATTGTCGATACCTTTAAGGCGCAGTGGGATGTCGAAAAATCAGCTCTGCATGAGGTGCAACAGTTGCGCGAGCAGATTGAACAAGCGGGTCATCAATTGGAAGCTGCCGAGCGCGATTATGATTTGAATACTGCTGCCGAGATTCGTCATGGTCGGTTGCCGCAATTGGAGCAACAACTGCAACAATTGGAGGCAACGGCTGCTGAGCGCCCTGAAGGGCAACGCTTGCTGCATGAATGTGTCAGTGCCGATGAGATTGCTGGCATTGTCGCTAAATGGACGGGGATCCCTGTTGAGCGGATGCTTGAGGGGGAGCGGGAGAAACTGTTGAAATTGGATGAGCATCTCCATCAGCGGGTGATCGGCCAACATGAGGCTGTTCAGTTGGTTAGTGATGCAGTGATCCGCGCCCGAGCAGGGATTAAAGACCCTAGTCGGCCCATGGGATCGTTTATTTTTCTTGGCCCCACAGGGGTGGGTAAAACAGAATTGGCTAAGGCCTTGGCGGCATCGCTGTTTGATAGCGAAGAGCATATGATCCGTATTGATATGTCGGAGTATATGGAGAAGCATAGCGTCAGCCGCCTTGTTGGCGCGCCACCCGGCTATGTCGGTTACGATGAAGGGGGGCAGCTCACCGAAGCAGTGCGCCGTCGTCCCTACGCGGTGGTGTTGTTTGATGAGATAGAAAAAGCCCATCCTGATATTTTCAACGTATTATTGCAGATTATGGATGATGGCCGCATCACTGATTCCCATGGTCGCACGGTAGATTTTAAAAATACCGTTATTATTATGACCTCAAATATCGGTTCGGAGTTTTTGCTTCAAGATGAAGGCGAAGAGGAGATAAGCACATCTGCGCGTGAGGCCGTACTCGGTCAATTACGTCACCATTTCCGCCCTGAATTTTTGAACCGTGTTGATGATACGGTACTGTTTCATCCGTTGCGCCGTGAACAACTAGCTCAGATTATTGACCTTCAGGTGGTAGAGCTACAGCAGCGACTGAGTGACCGCCGAATTGAAATTCGTTTAACCGATGAGGCCAAGCAGTTGGTCTGTGATTGTTCTTACGATCCCCATTATGGTGCGCGACCTTTGAAGCGCTATTTACAACATCAGCTTGAAACTAAGTTAGGTCGGGCTATTATTGCCGGTGAGGTGGGCGATGAGTGTCGTGTTGAAGTGGGTGTGACCAATAGCGAGCTAAGTTTGACTGTGCTATCATAGCACTGGTGCTCGTCTTTAAAATCAATACAGAGGGGGAGTAAGGTCTACACTTGCTCCCCTTTTTTGTATGATTTTCTCTCTATGTGAAGGTGTTTACGTTGTTGGAAATTGAAACAATCGTGCTCTGGCTGGTGACTTTGCTGCCTATTGTTGCTAGTCCGGGGCCTGCAAATATTTTATATGCCGCATCAGGCAGTTCTTTTGGGGTTCGGGGAACCGTTCCCTTTTGGCTAGCAACAAATTTTACGAGTATTTTCCAAACGTTGGCTGTAGGTTTTGGTCTTGATTTTTTACTTACGACCTACCCTCAGTCTGTCCATGTTATTAAACATGTTGGTATTCTCTTTTTGCTTTATCTTGCCGTTAAGTTTTTTAAAATGTCGAATCGTTTAGAGGACGCTTTTAAGCCGTTAACCTTTCGTGATGGGGTTATTGTTGAGATTCTCAATGCCAAATATTTATTGGTCCCGACAATCATGTTCTCGCAATTTTATACTCCTGTGTCAGGGGGTTATGGACAGATTTTTTTGTTAACATTTGCTTTGGTTTTGCTAACATTGATCACCAGTATGATGTGGATTGTTGGTGGAAAATCTCTGGCACTGTTGGTGGCTAAAAAAGATTCTCAACGCGCACAGGGTCTGTTTTTCGGTTCGTTACTCTGTGTCACGGCGGTGTGGTTGTTTTATAGCTAGGAGGTTTGTTGCTAAAGCGTATTCGCTGGAATTGCTGGAGACGAATCTAAAAAATCATTGGTGAGAATGTTTGCCGTTAGGCCATCGGCAATGATTTTCCCCTCACAGAGGACAATCGTGCGCTCGCATAAATCATGAGCAAGGTCAAAGTCATGAGTAGCGATAAGACGGGTGTGGTCGAGTTTTTTGAGCAGATCAATAAGTTGACGGCGCGCCCAAGGGTCGAGACCTGAAGTTGGTTCGTCTAAAACAAATATCTCAGGTGCTGTTGCCAGTACGCCAGCGATGGCGACGCGCCGTTTTTCACCATCAGAAAGTCGGCACGGTGCTCGATCTTGCAAATTAAGTACTCCTACTTGATCGAGAGCTCTACGCGCTACCTTTAATGCTTGTTGAGATGTTAAACCAAGATTTAGCGGGCCAAAGCAAACATCATCAATCGCGTTAGCCATAAATAGTTGATCATCGGGGTTTTGGAACACCATGCCGATAAGTCGGCGAATTTCGGCTAACGTTTTATTATTTAGCGGGTGGGTGCAAATGTGTATGCGACCTGCTGTAGGTGTGAGTAACCCGTTTAGATGGTGTAGAAGAGTTGATTTTCCTGCTCCGTTGGCTCCGATAATTGCAACACTTTCCCCAGCGTTAACCTGCAACGACACAGCGTCTAGTGCGGATGTTCCATCGGCATAAGTATAGCTTATATTGTCAATATCAACAGTGAGCATTAAGACCATAGCCCTTCAAGTAGCTGCCCTAAATAAATGGCAAGGTTGATGTGACGCATGAGAAAAAAGAGGCTACACCAGCCAACAATAAAACTCCAATCTTGCTTTGTTAATTTAGCGTTTGTTTCCGGTGTCGGAATTTCACCCGAAAAACTGCGACTGAGCATTGCGTTGTGGATGCGGTTGGCACGTGTGGTGGTTCTTAGGAGTAATTGTGCGAGAAGGTTAGCACCAGTGGCTAATGTTAGCCGTTTGCCATAGCGGCGAAGCTGCGTCGCTCGATACACTGACAGTCCTTCGGTGAGTAGTACAAGAAGATAGCGGTGGAGTAACAACAATTGGCGAGTAAATAGCTGTGGTACGCCAAATTGATTGAGGGCAGTGCACAGTTGAGGTATCCCCGTTGAAGCGAGAAGAATAAGGGCTGCGCTGGCCGTGAGCACAAAGCGGATCAAAATAGATGACATGGAGAGCCATCCTTGGCGTAGTTCGTAGCCAGCAATGATCACAGTTTGAGTTTCAATAAGTGGATTAAAAACTGCGATAAATAAAACAAATGGAGCAGCAAAAAACAGCCGCTTGATCACATAATCTAGTGGTAGCTCAGCGTTAAATAATAAAAAAGCAGGGTAAACGATAAAAGGTATTAAGGCTGAAATTTGTAAAGGGCCGTGGGAGGCGACGAAGAGAATGAAGACCAGTGTTGTAAACAGTTTAGTCCGCGGGTCAAGTCGGTGAACCCATGTTGTACCCTCCGCAAGGCGATTACTTTGATTGAGTTGCCATAGAGCACTATCCAACGTGACCATAGTGGTTTCTTAATTCCCCGGTTGAGCGCTGGTTGCGGCTTGACGTTTGCGGCGGATAAAGATGCTAGTCGTAAAGATTAACAGCGCGCACAACCCGCCTCCGATCAACCCTGATGTTGCGGTTTCGCTGTTACGTGCTGGGTGTTGGTCGTTAGCTGTACGACGAAAAGCGTAGTCAGGAAATGGTGCGAGTGCGGTTTGAGCATTGTCTAGTTGATGATGTAATGTAAGGGCTGTAGAGTCGATCTGTGGAGAAGTTCTAAGTGTGTGGTCACTTTGAGTCGTGGCCTGATCCACTGACCATTCGAGTCCGTCTGGCTGATTTGAGGCTAGGGGGGATAATCCACCGCCAACTAAAATGGCTGCCAGTGCTAAAATGAAGACCTTCTTGTTAACGCTACGTCTCTGGTTGGGTACCTGTTGCTGTGGACGTTGTGTTGTTGCAATGAGATTAAAAACGCAGACGGTTATGAGGCTCTCTCCAATACCAATAGCCAGATGGATTGGTTGCATTAGTAATAGAAAATGGCCAATGTCGAGACTTGAGATGCCTGATAATGAGGTTTGAATGACAACCGCCAGCGCGCCAAGTTGAAGAGCGAGCAGGGTGGTTATGATTGTGATAACTGTATGTTTTCTCCCCGTAGAAGGGGGCTGCGTATAGCGGCGATAAATTAAGGGGTAGGCAATAAATGCTGGGATAAAACCGAGGTTGATCATGTTGCAGCCTAAGGCAAGTAGTCCACCGTCAGCAAAAAAGAATGCTTGAATGGTCAATATTGAGGCCATAACAATAAAGGCTGCATGGGGGCCGAGTAGCATTGCTAGCAAAACTCCTCCGCCTAAGTGGCCACTGGCTCCCGTGCCGGGGATGGTAATATTAATCATTTGAGCCGCAAATATAAATGCAGCTAAAACGCCCATAAGAGGTACGTGGCTACTATCTTCATTGCGTTCTAGATTTTTTGCTGAAACCCTAAGTGTGAGGGCAGCAGCCACCCATAATCCGCCGCCAACTGCGGGGGAGAGAAGTGCATCGGCCATGTGCATAGTATAAGCAAGCTCCCAAAATAGATCGTACAGCTACATCTTTTGATTGTGTAAGTAAATTGAAACGGTATACAATTTGTCGTTGGTTCTAATGTTATGATTAAAAGGATCTATTGGTCTATATAATTTTGTGTAAAAGGTGAATTTGTTTTTTTCAGGGTCGTGTCAATTGTGTCAATTTTTTAAATTACTTGAGAATGAAGGGTGTCACTAATGTGTATTGATTGTGGCTGTTCTGCTGATTCCTCGCATCACCATCATCACGATGATGAAGCGAAAAGAACGATTCGGGTTGAAGAGGATCTACTGGCTAAAAACAATCGCCTCGCAGGGGCAAATCGGCAGCATCTTCAGCAGCATGGTGTGCTAGCATTAAATATGGTCAGTTCCCCCGGTTCGGGAAAAACAACGTTACTGGAATGTACATTGCGTACATTGCAGCAACGTTACCGCTTTGCTGTTCTTGAAGGGGACCAGCAAACAGATAATGATGCACAACGCATCGCGGCAACAGGAGTGGATGTTCATCAAATCAATACGGGGGCAGGCTGTCATCTCGATGCTCATATGGTCGGACATGGCATGGAAAAGTTTAATCTGTCGCATCTTGATTTGTTGTTTATCGAAAATGTTGGCAATTTAGTCTGCCCTGCATCATTTGATTTGGGCGAAGATCATAAGGTTGCCTTACTCTCTGTGACTGAAGGCGAGGATAAGCCGCTTAAGTACCCCCATATGTTTCGTGCGGCTGATGTGATGGTGCTCAATAAAACAGACTTACTGCCTTATGTTAATTTTGATGTAGAACGCTGTAAGGAGTACGCTCTGCGAGTGAATCCTGATCTAGTGATCCTTGAGGCTTCATGCACGGCTCCTGATGGATTGGACAGCTGGTATCAATGGCTGGAGGGGCGTTTGCAGTTGCGCTCTCAAGGTTAGTCATATGTGTCTTGCTGTACCCATGAAGGTGATGGAAATCGAACAAGAGAACGCTACGTGCTGTGTCGATGGCGTGAGCCGTAATGTGAGCTTGATGATGCTTGATGGTGTGGTGGTCGGCGATTATGTGCTAACCCACGCTGGATTTGCTATCGAGAAGCTTGATCCGCACGAGGCGCAAGAGACGATTACTTTACTCCGTCAATTGTTGGCGGCTACGGGTGATGATTCGTGAGCTTGCTTGGTCAATTTCGTGATCCACAGTTGGCGCAGCAACTCGTTAGTCAGTTGCACCAGCGTGCTGCGACGTTAGCGCGACCTGTTACCTTGATGGAGGTGTGTGGTACGCACACTATGGCGATTGGCCAACACGGTTTGCGTTCACTGTTTCCTGAAAATATCCGCCTTGTCTCAGGGCCGGGTTGTCCTGTTTGTGTCACTCCCGTTACTACGATTGACCATGCCATCGCCTTGAGTAAGCATCGTGATGTGATTATCACCACTTTTGGCGATATGATGCGTGTGCCGGGCTCAACCTGTTCATTGCAACAACAGAGCGCGCTCGGTGGCGATGTGCGAATTGTCTATTCGAGCCTCGATGCTCTTGCCATCGCGGGTAAAAACCCAGATAAGAAAGTGGTTTTTATTGGTATTGGTTTTGAAACCACCGCACCGACTATCGCTGGAGCAATTTTAACCGCTAACCAGCAGGGCATTGATAATTTTTTTGTTCTCTGTGCTCATAAAACTATGCCGCAAGCGATGACAGCCCTTAGCGATGATCCTGAATTAAACATTGATGGTTATTTGTGTCCTGCCCATGTGAGTGCGGTGATTGGTGGCGCTGGTTATCAACCATTGGTTGACCGTTGTCATATCCCCTGTGTGGTGACAGGCTTTGAAGCGCTGGATATTTTACAAGGGGTGTTGATGGCGTTAGCTCAGATAGAGCGCAGTCAGGCACAGGTGGAGATTCAGTACCGTCGTTTTGTAACGATGGATGGTAATCAAAAAGCACAACGCCTTCTGAATCAAGTATTTGAACCCTGTGATGCCAACTGGCGTGGCATCGGTGTCATTGCCAAGAGTGGTCTCCGTCTACGCGGTGAGTATGCCTGTTTTGATGCCGCACAGCAGATCAATACGGTGATAGAACCCTCTCAAGAGCCTGTGGGGTGTTTATGTGGTGATGTTTTGAAGGGGATCGTGTCGCCGGCTGAGTGTCCGCTCTTTGGTCTGCGTTGTACGCCGCTATCACCTGTTGGTGCGTGCATGGTGTCGAGCGAGGGATCGTGTGCGGCACAGTATCGTTTTGGCCAGCCGATTAAGGAGTCGATTCAACGTGGATAGCGATATTATTTTATTGGGTCATGGTAGTGGCGGCGAATTGAGTCACCAATTGCTCGAACGGCTTATTATCCCCATTCTCAATGATAGTGATTTCAGCCAGCGTAATGATGCTGCGGTGATTGATTGCCCAACACGGCAGTTAGCCTTTTCGACCGATTCCTATGTGGTCGATCCGATCTTTTTCCCCGGTGGTAATATTGGTGATCTGGCTATAAATGGCACGGTGAACGACCTTGCTATGCGCGGGGCAATTCCTCTGGCAATTTCCGTTGCCTTAATTTTAGAGGAGGGCTTTGCGGTTGCCGAGCTGCGCCGTATTCTCCTATCAATGGCTGCTGCTGCACGCCATGCTGGGGTGGATATTGTGACTGGTGATACCAAGGTTGTTCCGCGTGGTAGTGCCGATCAAATTTTCATCAACACCTCAGGGGTGGGTATGTTGAATGATAACGTGTCCATTAGTGGCAATCAGGCCAGCGTCGGTGACCGTGTTTTGATTAACGGTACAATAGGCGATCACGGCATGACGGTTTTAGCTTGTCGCGAGGAGTTGGCGATGTCGGCTCCTGTGACAACGGATAGTGCGGCGTTGAATCATCTTGTTGCCGAACTTGTAGACGTTTTTGGTGCAAAAATTCATGTTTTGCGTGATCCCACTCGTGGAGGAGTCGCGACCACTCTTAAGGAGATTGCTCTGCAATCTCAAGTGGCAATTCAATTAAATGAAACCTGTTTGCCGGTTAACCCAGCTGTTAGTAGTTTAAGCGCGTTACTTGGTTTAGATCCGTTGTTTGTTGCCAACGAGGGGAAAATGTTGGTGATTGTTGCTGCCGAGATAGCCGATGAAGCGGTGACTTTGATGCGCCGCCATGCAGTAGGGCGTGACGCTGCCGATATCGGTGAGATTGGCGGTGACTTTGAGGCGGGTAGTCTCATTCTAAATACGGCTATCGGTGGGCAACGTCGGGTCGAGATGCTCAGTGGTGACCTGTTGCCGCGCATTTGCTGATGACTGATTTTATGACACGGTTACGAATTGATCTAACGGGAACAGTGCAAGGGGTTGGCTTTCGGCCGTATGTTTATCAATTAGCAACGCAATGTGAATTAACAGGCTGGGTGGTTAATAATAGTCATGGAGTGTGCATCGAGGTTGAGGGCTGTCAAGCCAGCCTCGACCTGTTTTGTCAGCAGTTACGCCAACAATTGCCCCCTTTAGCACGAATTTCCTCATTGCTTCACACCTCAATTCCGTCTCAATTTTCAAAGGCTTTTGAAATTCGTGCTAGCGAACGGTTGCCGGAACAATCGGCAGAGATTACACCCGATGGTCATGTGTGTGGAGAATGCTTAAGCGAGTTGTTTGATCCACAAGATCGACGTTATGGTTATCCGTTTATCAATTGCACTAATTGTGGGCCACGCTATTCAATTGTCACCGCTATCCCCTATGATCGACCTCAAACCACCATGGCACCGTTTCCAATGTGCGCTCACTGCCAGCAGGAGTATGACGATCCGAGTTCGCGCCGCTTTCATGCCCAACCCAATGCCTGTGCTCAGTGTGGGCCGCAGTTGTCCTTGTATGATAGCCGCGGCATGTTGCTCCCTTCATGTGATCCACTTGAGGAGGTCATCGAAGCATTACGCGCTGGGCAAATTGTCGCAATAAAAGGTTTGGGTGGTTACCATTTGGCCGTTGATGCGAGTCAAGAGGATGCTGTTAAGCGGTTGCGTCAACGTAAACAGCGTGATGAAAAACCTTTTGCGGTGATGTCTGCTGATCTGAATACGGTGCAGCGTTACGCGATTGTGAATGATGTTGAAATATCGCTATTGACTGGGGTGGAACGACCGATTGTCGTTGTCGCTCATCGCGACGATTCGCCGTTGTCGGCGCAGCTTGCGCCACGTAATCGAACCATCGGTGTTATGCTCCCTTACACCCCTTTGCATCATTTGCTCGTGCGCGAGCATTTTATCGCTTTAGTAATGACCAGTGGTAACCGTAGTGATGAGCCCATCGCTTATTGTGATGACGATGCTCGTATGCGTTTACAGGGGATTGCTGATCTTTTTTTGTGTCATGATCGGGAAATCCATACTCGAATTGATGATTCTATCGTACAGGTGGTTGCCGACCAGCCGATGATGTTGCGCCGCTCGCGTGGTTATGTGCCGCAACCGATTGAGTTGCCCGCTCAGTTCCCTGCACCTGCTGTAGCCACTCTTGCCGTTGGCGGTGAACAGAAGAACACTCTTTGTCTTTTACATGGGCGACAGGCAATTATGAGTGAGCATATTGGTGATTTAGGTGATCCCCTCGCTTTTAAGGCGTTGTGCCGTAGCCGCCATCATCTGCAAGCCTTGCTCCGCGTCGAGCCGCAGCAAATCGGCTACGATCTCCATCCAGCCTATAGCAGTAGCCGTTATGCACGTAAACAACATCAGCGTAGCGTAGCCGTTCAACACCACCATGCTCATTTGGCCAGTTGTATGGTTGATAACGGTCTAAGTGCTCCATGTATCGGCGTTATCTTTGATGGTATTGGTTATGGGGACGACGGTCATATGTGGGGCGGTGAATTTTTGCTTGGCGACCTCCGTGGCTTCGAACGCCTTGGTCATCTCGATTATGTTGCTATGCCGGGTGGAGATGCGGCAACCCGTGAACCGTACCGGATGGCCGTAAGTTATTTACGGTATACTTTTGGTGCAGATCTGCCTGATATTCAGCTACTGCGTCAGCTTCCTGCTGAAATGTTGACATTGATGTTGCAAATGATTGATAAAAAACTTAATGCTCCGTTGACTTCAAGTTGTGGCCGTCTTTTCGATGCTGTTGCAGCATTATTACTGGTGCGTCAACAGGTGAGTTATGAAGGGCAGGCAGCTGTTGAACTTGAGCAACTCATCGAACCACAGCCACCTAATTGCCGCGAAATAGATTTTTACCCTATTGCGATGGTTGATGGCGCGGAAGGCAGCCCCTTTGTTTGTGACGTACGTCCAATGGTTCGCGCCATCGTTGGGGATATTCAAGCGGGAGTTTTGACTGCGACGATCAGTCGACGGTTTCATATCTCTATCGCTAAGTTGATTGTTTCTGGGGCGTGTCACATCCGCTGTCAATACCACGTTAATTCCGTAGCTTTGTCGGGCGGGGTGTTTCAAAATCGTTATTTAACCGAGATCACGTTGCGGTTGCTCCAGCGTGAGAATTTTGATGTCTATAGCCATCATTGTGTTCCCCCAAACGACGGTGGTTTGGCATTAGGTCAAGCGGTGATCGCTAGCAGCCTATAGTTTCCTGCGGTTTGCATAAATTATTAAGCTGTTTCAAGTTCAACAAGGCGTAACTCTGTTCCTTGTTCAGGTTTGATAAAGAAACCACCGCATTCAGCGCAGGCTAAACTGACAGAATTCATCTCCCGTTGTCCCTCACAGTCAGGACACCAGCCGAGCGCGGCAATCGAGTTGATTTTCAATTCAGAGCCTTCAAGTATCGTTCCTAGGGTACAACTATCGTAGCAAAATGCTACCGCCTCAGCGACAACACCGCTGAGTGCTCCAATTTCAACGGTGATACTAGAGATCTGCTGTGCATCGTGAGCAAGCGCTTGAGATTGTGCGAGGCTAACCAGTTCTTGAGTGATGGCAAGTTCATGCATTGATCCACCTTTTATTTAATAATATTCTTAATATTGATTTTTGTTGATTATTGACAATATATCATTTAGACGGTAAGACTGTATACGATTGGAATTATAATCTAAATTTGTTTTTAGATTATTTTTTAAAGTCTTATTTGAGAGCATTGATTTAAAGGAGAAGTGTCTATGGCAAAGATCATCATCGACCCGCTAACCCGTGTTGAAGGTCATTTACGGATTGATACCCGAGTTGAAGATGGAAAAGTGGTCGATAGTTGGTGCAAAGGTGAGATGTTTCGCGGGTTTGAAACACTTCTACTTGGTCGTGATCCTTTCGATGCTCCTGTCATTACCCAACGTATTTGTGGTGTCTGTCCTGTTAGTCATGCGGTTGCCTCAAGTCTTTGTTTGGAAGATGCCCTAGGCATTGTAGTTCCAGACAATGGTAAGATGATGCGAAACTTGGTTCTTGGCGCCAATTATCTACAAAGTCATATCCTCCATTTTTACCAATTATCCGCTCTTGATTTTATTAATGTTGAAGATATTCTCGCTTACTCTGGTAGTGATGCCAAGCTGCTCGAAGTCCAAGAGTGGGCAAAGCAAGAGCTGAATAGTAATCGAGTTCTGCCTGTTGCCCCCTTTTTACCTAAATTAAAAGGGGACTATCCTAAAGATAAAAAATGGAATCTTAATGCGTTAGGTCACTACCTTGAGGCGCTTGATATGCGTCAAGAGGCGCATAGTATGGCCGCATTGTTTGGCGGTAAAATGCCACATACGGCGAGTTTACTCCCCGGTGGTGTTACGACAGGTGTGGACGCGGCAACGGTTGAAAACTTTCGCAGTCGCTTAAAGCGAATTAAGCGTTTTATTGAAAAAGTGTATTTGCCAGATATCTTAGATGTAGCACGTCTTTATCCATCTTATGCAAATATTGGCAAAGGAGTTTCCCGCTTTTTGAGTTATGGCGTTTTTCAAGAAGGCAGTGGAACGTGGTTGCCGGGTGGTGTCCTTAAGGATGGTGTTTTAAGTCCTTTAAATACCGATTTAATTGGTGAGGATGTCAGCAAATCTTACTATCACGCCTCGTCAAGTGATCATCCCTCTTCAAGTCGAACGGATGTACACGTCCATAAAGAGGGGGCTTATACCTGGATTAAAGCCCCTCGCTACAATGGTGAATCCTATGAGGTTGGGCCGTTGGCTCGCTTGC
>Ga0193956_1000295_pt1 | contig 23539 bp, 27 predicted proteins | sample BB_7_MG_FD_140358 | JGI IMG/M metagenome (GOLD analysis project Ga0193956, IMG submission 140358) | Microbial mat bacterial communities from the Broadkill River, Lewes, Delaware, United States - BB_7_MG | ecosystem: Environmental > Aquatic > Freshwater > River > Microbial mats | place: USA...
TGCCACCGACCACACCAACTGGAGCCGTAGACGGTTCAGTCGATAAACGGGCCAACTTCTCTTTCAAAGCAGCAATCCGTTGCTTCCGGCGCATCTGTTCAATGGCATCCATTGGATTGCTCGTTGATGGTTGTTCAATGGGTACCACTGTGGGTTTGACCTGCTCAACGGGTGTCGTAGCCTTTGGCTTAACAGCAACAGGCACTGGAACAACCTCTTTTTTGACCACAGGAACAACTTTTTTAACAGGCGGTTTTTTAACGGCCGGTTTAGCCTTTTTTTTCGGTGCGACCTTCTTTTTTGCAGGTGCAGCATCAGGACGGCCCGCCTGCGGGTTTGCTACCGGCGGGTGGATTAAATCGACATAGTAGATCGGCTTTTTGTTCTCTTTTATGCGCGGCACAATAAAACCGCCAAAGATGAAGAACACCAGCACATGAAGAATAAACGACAACAGCAACATGCGGCCGAGCCCTGAGGAGGGGGTCGATGTTCGTTTCGTTTTTTTATTGGTTACAGACTGCGACATAATGAACCTTGTAGTGACTTATTTTTCTGGTTCCAAGGCAACCATTCCCAGTCGCTTGACGCCGGCGCGACGCACAGCGGCTAAAACTTGAACCACGCGCTCATAAGGCACAACGCGATCGGCTTCAAGATACACTTGCTTGTCGCTATCAGCGGGGACCACCTGTTGCAACACTGCCACCAGCTTTTCGGTGTTTTCTACCCGCTGTTTGCCAACTGAAATTTCACCCTTGCGGTTAATACTGACAATCAATGAGTTTTCAGCAGCATCGAGATTGGGGGCATGGCTCACTTCGGGAAGATCAACATCGACCCCCTTTTCGAGCATTGGGGCCGTCACCATAAAGATGATAAGCAAAACCAACATGACATCAACAAAGGGAGTCACGTTGATCTGCGACAGCGAACTTCTTCGTCGCCCAGATCCGACGTCCATTAACCCCTCCGTGTCATGTGTTCAACAATATTGAGAAACTCTTGACTGAAGTTATCCATTTCACCAATGAGCACATTAACCTTGTTGAGAAAATGGTTGTAGCCGACAACAGCCGGAATGGCTGCCATAAGACCAATCGCTGTTGCAATCAGTGCTTCGGAGATACCGGGTGCTACAACGGCGAGGGAAGCACTACCTGTTTGGCCGATGCCATGAAATGAATCCATGATGCCCCATACGGTACCGAACAACCCAATAAAGGGTGCTGTCGAGCCTGTCGTCGCTAAAAAGGTAAGATACTTTTCTAATCGGTGTGTTTCCTGGGTGGTCGCCCGCCTTAATGCACGGGAAACATTATCAGCACTACTTAAACCAGACGTAAAACTTTGTGCCTCGCCACCATTTTGAGTACGTTGAATTTTCAACAGTTCCTGATAGCCTTCACGGAACAGTGTGGTTAGTGGTGAATGGGCATAAAGCTTTACATCTTGTGCAACGGCATCAAGGCGTTTTTTTTCCCAGAAAGCATCAAGAAACGCATTGGAATCATGAATTGCCCGCTGCACAACGCGATACTTATAAAAAATGATCGTCCACGAGACTACTGAAAAATAGACGAGAATGAGTAGTACTAGTTTTACTACCGGTCCAGCGTTCCAAATAAGTTCTAACAAGGTAATTCTCCTGTCGAGGGATCCGTTTTACTGAGCGATTATCTTTTATCTCTTGGTGCAAGTCAATCCTCGCACTGGCTGCGTAAACACCGTTGCGCATAGCGTGCGGTCAAGGTTGTACTGCTGCGCTGAACAAACGTGCGTAGACTAGACAAATCATCAATATCTTGCCATTGATATAACTCTCGGTAACTATAGCCACAGTCTTTAGCTCGTTGTCGAGTTTGCTCTAACACCTCAGCACTACTCCAGCCGATGTCAGTAAACAGTGGAGAACACTCGCGCCGAGCTCCAAAGAGTACATAGCCGCCGTCCAGTGCTGGTATGGTCACAGCATCACTGTGATCTAATTGATCAAAAGCATCTAAGACCCAGGCAGGTGGGAGATCCGGGCTATCGGTACCAACAACGCATACTTTTTGAACATGGTTGTCAAAGTGGTACCGAAACATACGCTGTAGACGTTGACCTAGATCGCCTGATCCTTGTGTTATTAGCGGAAAGGATGGGTATCGTTTTTGAAAATAATTTTTATCCCCACTATAGCAAATGACGGTTTGATAGCTTTCATCGCTTAACTTGGCAACGGTTTCACCTTGAGAAAAAGCATACAGCGTTGCAGCTTGAGCCTGAGTAAGGTCAGGCGTCAAGCGCGTTTTCACCTGCCCATTAACGGGCTCTTTAGCAAATATCAGCAACACTTTTAAACTCATTAGTGGTAAACCTGTTTCGCTAGTGCCTGTGGATAACTGTGTGCTAATCACAGGGTTATCCACAGAATTGCTATTTTCCATATTCAAGCGTCGCATAAGCGGAATGGTTGTGTATTGACTCAAAATTTTCGCACTCAACACGAAACCAATCCACAGCATCTTTGCTTTTCAACATCTCAGTCACTGAGCGGACGATATCTTCAACAAACATTGGATTCTCATAGGCTTGTTCGGTCACGGCCTTTTCATCTTCACGTTTAAGCAATGAATACACAGGTGCGCTACCGCACTGTTCAATCCATTCGATCAAGTCCTCGATCCACACCATCTCATGAGCACGAATGGCGACCGTGACACAGCTACGCTGATTATGCGCACCGTACGCACTAATCTCTTTTGAACACGGACATAACGATGTCATGGGCACTTGTACTTCGAGAACAAAATCTTTTTCATCACGCAGTGTGCCAATAAACCGACATTCGTATGACATCAGGCCTTTTGCCTTTGACACTGGGGCTGTCTTTTCAATGAAGTAGGAAAAATCAAGCTCCATATGGGCACAATCAGATTCAAGGCGATCCTTCATCTCTTGAAGAATCTTATCCATATTATGAAAGGTCACCTCGCCACGATAATGATTTAAAATTTCAACAAAGCGACTCATATGAGTCCCCTTAAATTGATGTGGCAACTCAACATACATATTGACGTCGGCAACGGTGTGTTGCTTGGTGTGATTTTTGTCCAAAACAACAATCGGGTAACGAACCCCCTTCACCCCCACCTTATCGATGGCAATTTTTCTTGTGTCGGCCGATTGTTGCATATCGGGCATTACGGGTGTGGTCATCAGCATTTCTCCATATAAGGGACAGGGTCAATTTGACCTGCTTCGCTAAAACCTTTCAAGCGTAATATGCACGAATCGCATTTTCCACAGGCAAGCCCTTCATCGCTCGGGTCATAACATGAATGTGTCATGGCATAATCGACACCAAGGTTCATCCCTTGTTGAATAATTTCTGCCTTCGTTAGATGGAGCAATGGGGTATGAATACGGTACTGGCCCTCATTCGTTACTGCGGCCTTGGTGGCTAAGTTGGCCATGGTTTCAAATGCGGCAATAAACTCAGGACGACAATCTGGGTAACCAGAATAATCAAGAGCATTAACGCCGATATAAATATCAAAAGCTCCCAGTGCCTCGGCCCACGCTAAGGCATAAGACAAAAACACAGTATTTCGTGCTGGGACATAGGTAACAGGGATCTCTTCATTAATAGGACGATCTTTTGGTACATCAATATCTGCCGTTAATGCACTACCGCCTATTTTTCGCATATCAATATCAATCACTAAATGTTGATCAACACCAATATCGGGGGCAAATTTTTTCGCTTTCTCGAGTTCAACACTATGCCGTTGGCCGTAACTAAAACTCAATGCATTCACTTCAAAACCATCTGCTTGCGCCATGGTCACGCAGGTTGTTGAATCAAGTCCACCACTATAAAGTACGATCGCTTTTTTCTTCATATATATCTTTCGTTATCGATAGTAGGTTGCTGTTTCTTTCTAATCCTTATATTTAGCATTTTCGATCAGACAACCACAGATAAAAATAATAATGGCCCCTTTTCCCCTGTTATGGCTTTTCCCCTCTTTATGTACACTTCAGGTCCCAACTCTTATCGCTGCAATAAATTAAAAGGGCTTGCTGAGTTAAACTCAACAAGCCCTTTTAATTTTTAACTATGTATTGCGCTGACTAATCTTCGGCCATACTTTTTATCAACACTTGACCACCGTAAGCTGCATTCTTTTGAACAAGCTGATCAGCTAAACTACCATCATGATTTTTGAATGCTTCAATAATTTTATCATGCTCTTTAACCGAAATTTCCATTCGACCCGGTAATGACAATGATGCAACGCGTAACCGATCAAATTTTTTCAACAGTTGCTGTATCAATTCGAGAAGTTTCTCGTTCCCAGATGCCTTGATAAAAAGTTCATGAAATTCATTATGAACTCGAAAAAATGTTTTCACATCGCCAGCTGTTGCCAAGCGCTCTAAGCGACTATTAATTGCTACGAGGCGATCAAGTTCTTTATCGGTTAAATTGGTCGCAGCTAAACGCGCGGCATAACCCTCTAAAATACTCTTTATTGAATAAAACTCTTCAACGTCACGCTCTGAAAGTGCTGTAACAACAGCTCCTTTTCGAGGTACTACCGTTAAATAACCTTCTGATTCTAACTGCCTAAAGGCTTCACGAATAGGCGTACGACTAATACCGTAACGTTCAGCTAAGTCGGGCTCTGAAACACGTTCCCCTGCTTTCAATGTTCCCTTGAGAATTGCATCCCGAATATTTTCCAATATTTTTTCACGTAATGTTTGATGTCGTTCAATCGGTTTTTTTTTCATTTATGCCTCAAATCATAATGAGCTGTACCCGTTCAACAATCCAAATTCTTGAACTTTTTTTGTACTATATATGTATACAGTATACATAACAACAAATTGTTTTCAAAGTTAACGTCCATTTAACTTTGCAAACAACTGTCTCTTAACTTGTTGAAGCTAATACAATCCTTGAAAAATGGTGGTGACACCGCTATTGTCAATGTTAGGAGGAGATATGAATCCTGTTCGTAATATCATTGTTTCATTACTTTGCTTAATGTCCATTGTACTTTTTGGCACATTGAGTTACAGCTACATTGAAAATTGGTCATATATCGATTCTCTTTACATGACCGTTATCACTCTTTCAACAGTTGGTTTCCGTGAGGTTCATCAACTATCAAGCACTGGTCAATTATTCACTGTAGTTCTTATCGTTTGCGGTACGGGCTTAGTTGCCTATGCAGCCGGAAGTGTCATTCAACTGATGGTTGAAGGACAATTTCGACAAATTTTGGGGAGAAAGAAATTGCTACAACAAATTTCAAACCTTGAAAACCACTACATCATCTGTGGCTATGGTCGAATTGGTAACTTTATTGGCAACGAGTTTCAAGCCAAACCCGTTGAATTTGTCGTTGTTGAAAACAACCCAGTTCTGTGCGAAAAAATGGTTGAAGATGGGGTATATTTCGTCCAAGGCGACGCCACTGACGATGATACGTTAATCAAAGCAGGGATAACCCGTGCCAATGGACTGATTACAGCAGTTACCTCTGATACAGCCAATGTCTATATTACGTTAACCGCTCGAGGTTTAAATCCTGACCTATTTATATTGGCTCGCTCTGGTGAAAAAACCACCGAAAAGAAACTGATTCGGGCTGGGGCAACGAAAGTTATATCACCCTATACAATTGGGGCGAATAGGATGGCACAGGCTGTATTACGGCCATCCGTTATGGATTTTATTGAGATCGCAACAGCACATCATAATCTCGAACTTCAAATCGAGGAGATCTGTATCCACTCCAGCTCTAACCTTGTTAATCAAACACTGATGAGTTCTGACATAAGAAAAGAGTTAGGAATCATTATTGTGGCGATAAAGAAACAAGATTCGGATAAGATGCTTTTTAATCCATCTTCAGAATCCCTTTTAGAGGATGGCGACACCTTGATCACTCTTGGGGATCCGACAGCGATTGAAAACCTCGAACTGAGAGCTCGAGGCGTTGCAAAATAATGTTGCACTATTGATAAATATAAGCACAAAAAAAGGCAGCTAAGGCTGCCTTTTTCATTATAACTATGTTGCGTCAAGCATGTTGCTTACTTACGACCTGCTACTTGAATACGAATGATCGCACGCTCAAGAGCTGCTTCCATAATACGGAACTCTTTATCTTCAGCGTCGAGTTTTTTCAGTGCGTCTTCTGCACGTCCCAAAGCTGCTTTTGCACGAGCGAGATCAATTTCGTCTGCAGGCTCAGCGGTTTCGGCGAGAATAATAACTTTATCCTCCTCAATCTCAACATAGCCCCAGTTGAGAGCAACGTGAAAAGTTGAGCCGCCTTTACGATAGGTTAACTCACCAACCTTTAAAGTCGTTAACAAGGGAGTATGATTTGGAAGGAAACCAAGCTCACCAGCAACGCCAGGAGCAATGATCTCATCTACCTCTTCACTGAGAACTCGCTTGTACGGAGTTACCATCTCCAATTTAAGTGTATCTGCCATGAGCATCATCCTTTATGGTTGCGGGCGACTTACGCCGCCCTCAAACTCAATCGATTAAGCTTCCAAAGATTTGGCTTTTTCAATTGCCTCTTCGATGGTACCCACGAGATAGAAAGCTTGCTCAGGCAAGTCATCGTGCTTACCTTCAAGGATCTCAGTGAAACCCTTAATGGTATCTTTAAGCTCAACATACTTACCAGGTGAACCAGTAAAGATCTCAGCAACAAAGAATGGCTGAGAAAGGAAACGTTGAATCTTACGAGCACGAGCAACAACCTGCTTATCTTCTTCAGAGAGCTCATCCATACCAAGAATTGCAATGATGTCTTGAAGGTCCTTATAACGTTGCAATACGAACTGAACGTCACGAGCCAACTTGTAGTGCTCATCACCAACAACTTGTGGATCAAGAATACGACTTGAAGAGTCAAGTGGATCAACCGCTGGGTAGATACCAAGCTCGGCAATCTGACGAGAAAGAACGGTCGTCGCATCCAAGTGAGCAAACGCTGTTGCTGGCGCAGGGTCAGTCAAGTCATCAGCAGGTACATAGATCGCTTGTACTGATGTGATTGAACCTTTATCCGTTGTTGTAATACGCTCTTGAAGCTCACCCATCTCAGTACTAAGAGTTGGTTGGTAACCTACCGCTGAAGGGATACGACCGAGAAGCGCCGAAACCTCAGAACCAGCTTGAGTAAAGCGGAAAATATTATCAACAAAGAGAAGAACGTCTTGACCTTCTTCGTCACGGAAATATTCCGCAATCGTCAAAGCAGAGAGAGCAACACGAGCACGCGCCCCTGGAGGCTCATTCATCTGACCATAAACAAGAGCAGCTTTATCAAGTACGCCTGACTCTTTCATCTCTTCCCAAAGGTCATTACCCTCACGTGTACGCTCACCAACACCAGCGAAAACTGAGAAACCACCATGCTGCTGGGCAATGTTGTTGATAAGTTCCATGATAAGAACGGTCTTACCAACACCCGCACCACCGAACAAACCAATCTTACCACCACGAGCATAAGGAGCGAGAAGGTCGATAACTTTAATACCTGTTTCAAACGACTCAACTTTAGTTGACTGGCTTACAAACTCAGGAGCTGAGCGGTGAATGCCCCACTCTTGCTCTGCGCCAACAGGACCAGCCTCATCAACAGGCTCACCAACAACATTGAGAATACGTCCGAGAGTCTTACGACCTACAGGCATAACAATTTGCTTACCAGTAGCAAGAACCTCTTGTCCACGAACAAGACCTTCCGTAGCATCCATAGCGATGGTACGTACTGTGTTCTCACCTAAGTGTTGTGCAACCTCGACAACAAGGTTCCACTCACCATCACCAAGTGATGGGTTGGTAATTTTTAGTGCGTGAAAAATCTCAGGAAGCTTACCCGCTTCAAACTGGACGTCTACGACAGGACCGATGACCTGTACAATCTTACCTTTGTTCATGAGAAGTACTCCTTTTAGACCCCAACGAGTGGAGTTATTCGTTACTTAATTGATTCAGCACCAGAGATAATTTCCATCAATTCGTTGGTGATCGCAGCTTGACGTGCACGGTTATACTGCAAGGTAAGCTTGTCGATCATCTCAGCAGCATTCTTGCTTGCACTGTCCATACTACTCATCCGAGCACCATGTTCTGAAGCTACAGACTCGAGCAATGCTCTAAAGATCTGTACCTCAATGTACTTAGGCAGAATTGATTGAAGTACATAGTCACAGCTTGGCTCGTAGAGGTAATCCGCTACATAGCCAGTTTCCTCAGAAAGTTGCGGATCGATCGGCAACAATTGAGTCGTTGTGACTTCCTGGTTAATAACACTGAAAAAATGGTTATAGATCATGAAAACAGCATCGTATTTACCTTCGATGAAATCTTCAACAACCTCACGGCCCAGCAACGCAGCCGTTGCATAAGTGATATTGCCAGTCAAATTTTCGTAGACTTTGTCAATCTCAATATTGGGACGGTGTTTAAGAGCATCGTTACCTTTGCGACCAATGATTCGTACAGCATATTCTTCAAACCCTTCGGCTTTCTCTTTTATGAATGCCTCAGCTGCTTTAGCAATGCTGCTATTAAAACCACCACAAAGACCACGATCGCCTGTCATAATGACGATAAGCGCACGCTTCTTTTCACGAGTTTCGAGTAGAGGGTGCTCACTCTCAGTATTTCTTTGTGCCAAGCTGGATAATACATCCTGCATTTTATTGGCATAAGGGCGAGCAGCCACTACAGAGTCCTGTGCACGGCGTAATTTCGCAGCAGATACCATTTTCATTGCTTTGGTAATCTGCTGTGTATTTTTAACGGAGCCGATCCGTTTTTTTATGTCCTTCAGACTTGCCATTTTTGCATCCTCAGGTAATAGACTAAGCTACAAACTGACCTTTAAATTCGTTAAGAGCTGATTTGATACGCTCTTCTAAGTCAGCATCGATCGCTTTTTTCGCGTCGAGATCAGCCATAACTGCAGCGTGCTTACTATCCATAAAGGATAACAATTCTGACTCATAGCGTGAAACAACTGTTACATCATACTCATCAACAAAACCATTGTTAACGGCGTAGATAGCAATAACCTGCTTGGTTACAGTCAATGGCTGGTATTGGCCTTGCTTAAGAATCTCAACCAAACGCTCGCCACGGAATAACTGCTGCTGAGTTGCCGCATCAAGGTCAGAACCAAACTGAGCAAACGCTGCCATTTCACGATACTGAGCTAGAGCGAGTCGCAATGTACCTGCAACTTGCTTCATCGCTTTAACCTGTGCACTACCACCAACACGTGATACCGACAGACCAACGTTGATCGCTGGACGAACACCCGAGTAGAACAGATCAGTCTCAAGGAAGATCTGGCCATCTGTGATCGAAATAACGTTTGTTGGAATATATGCAGAAACGTCACCCGCTTGTGTCTCAATGATTGGCAATGCTGTCATTGAACCAGCACCCAACTTATCATTTACCTTACATGCACGCTCGAGAAGACGACTGTGAAGATAGAAAACATCACCAGGGAATGCCTCACGTCCTGGTGGACGACGAAGAAGCAAAGATAACTGGCGATAGGCAACCGCTTGCTTAGAAAGATCATCATAAATGATCAATGCATGCTTGCCGCTATCACGGAAATACTCACCCATTGTTACACCAGTGTATGGCGCGATAAATTGGAGAGGTGCAGGGTCAGATGCTGTCGCAGCAACAACAATAGTGTAATCCATCGCACCATGTTGCTTGAGCTTGTCAACAACCTGAGCAACAGTTGAACGCTTTTGACCAATCGCGACATAGATACAAACAACATCTTGTCCCTTTTGGTTAATGATCGTATCAACCGCTACGGCTGTTTTACCTGTTTGACGGTCACCGATGATCAACTCACGCTGACCACGGCCGATTGGTACCATGGCATCAATCGCTTTAAGACCTGTTTGCATCGGCTCGTGAACAGACTTACGAGCAACAATACCAGGAGCCTTAACTTCGACCTGGCTGTAGGTGTCAGATTTGATCTCGCCTTGGCCATCGATAGCAATACCGATACCGTTGACAACGCGGCCGATCAAAGACTCACCAACAGGTACACGAACGATCTCTTCGGTACGCTTAACAGTGTCACCCTCTTTGATGTGCTCTGAATCACCAAGGATCGCAGCACCGACATTGTCAGCCTCAAGGTTAAGAACCATACCCATGGTCCCACCAGGGAACTCAAGAAGCTCACCCGACATGGCTTTGTCTAAACCATGAATACGAGCAATACCATCACCAACTGAGATAATGGTGCCTGTTTCACTTACCTCAACCTCACGGCCAAAGTCCTGAATCTGCTTCTTAATGATTGCGCTAATTTCTTCTGCTTTAATTTCCATGAGTACTTCCTACCCCTTCTTTAAGGTATCTTCAATCCGCTGTAACTGGGTTTTAATACTACCATCAAATACTTTGCCGCCAACTTCAGCCTTCATGCCACCAAGCAATGAAGAATCAACCTTAGTTTGTAGGTCAATTTTCTTGCCTGTTTGCTTTTCAAGTCCTTCTTTAATGCTGTCGGACTGAGCTTTAGTCATTTTCACTGCCGATGTGACACATGCCCGAACAACTCCGGAGATCTCATCTGCTAGTGCGGTATACTTATCATGAATTTGTCCAACAAACTGAAGGCGATCTTTAACCGTCAATAAGCCAACAAATTTTTTCATGCCATCAGACAGCTCAAGTTTGGTTGCCACATCAGCCATGATTGCTGATTTGCTTTCAACAGCAACTGTTGGGCTTTCCATTAATGTCTTGAGATTGTCTTCACGAGCCAACAAAGCACTAACACTTCCCAATTCAGTGCCATATTGCTCAACCAATTTTTCTTCAACAGCTATCTCAACAAGAGCTTGAGCGTACCGTTGTGCTATCGCGCTAGTACTCAATGTAGTTCTCCTACCTTAAGCTTATATTCTTCAACCAACCGAGATTGATCTTCCTTATTTACTGCTTTTTTCAAGACATCTTCAGCAATTTTCACTGCCATACTCACAGCCTCTTGTTGCAATTCGAGGCGGGCCTTAGCAATTTCATTATCAGATGTCTTTTGCGCTTCCTGCTTAATTTTCTCTGCCATCTCGCGCGCTTCAGTAATAATACGTACTTTTTCAGCCTCTGCTTCTTCCTTGATTGAAGCTTTAATGCCTTCAATTTCAGATTCTGCAGTGGTTAACTTAGTATCGTACTCAGAATACTTTGCTTCGGCAGCTACTGCGGCATCACTTGATGCCTTGAGTGCAGCTTCAATCCCCTCACGGCGAGCAGCTAATGCATTTTTCAGTGGTTTGGTTACAAAATAAACTAAAACACCGACCATGATACTAAAGTTAAAGACACGCCACAGAAAATCATACAGCAACACACTGCTATCCGCATGATGTGCATCACCCGACGCAATGGCTACACTAGCACCAGCAGCTAGAAATCCAAAGCTTGCCGCTGCTGTCAGGGCTTTCTTAAGTCCCATACTCTTGTCAGCAAACATTACTTAACATTCCTTCCTAGAACTTTTGATGCAATTGCGCTTGCAATTGATTTAGTTTCACTTGTTAAAGTCTTACGTGCCTGCTCAGCCTCTACAGCAACACTCGCCTTGAGATCTGCTACGCTTTGATCAGCGGCGCTACGTGCTTCACCTAGAATCACAGATTCCTCTTTTGTCGCTTCAGTGCGTAGTTCAGCAGCTTGTGTGCTACCTTCAAGCTTTGCTTGCTGAAGCTGGCTTTCGTAACGTTCCATTTTCTCGTTAATTGCAGCATCGAGATCACGTGCTTTTTGGTGACCGCCATCTATTGCTTCTTGTCGATCACTCATAGCCTTACGTAATGGACGATACAATAGGATGTTAAGTACTAACATTAGCACCAAGAAATTTACAAACTGCACCAACATGGTCCAATCAACACTAATCACTACGTTACCTCTTTTCTTCCTTTTTCATTCAACTCAATTTTTATTTAACTGGAAATTGTTTAGGAACGTCACTAACCAATAGTTGTATACAAAAATACCCTACTGATTAGAGCAGGGCATTCCTATCATGGTGGGCCATCTTTTGTCAACCTATTTTGCTGGTTGTATACAGTTCACCTTGACAGAACCATTGATTTAGACAACATTCATGTAATCAAGAATTCTTTGAAGTTCATCATTGTTATAGTAACTAATTTCGATTTTACCACCTTCCTCTTTGCCCTTTATTTTCACTTGAGTTCCAAGGTTTTTTTTCAATATATTTTCTAGATGCTGAATTTGAGGATCAACTTCTTTTTTTGGCAAAGCTTTGTCCTCAATTTTTTCAAAATTCTTAATTTTAGATACCAGTGTCTCAGCAGCCCGTACCGACATTTTTTTGTCTTCAACTTGCTTGCCTACTTCAACCATATCGTCTTGATCTTCAAGTGACAGCAAACAACGAGCATGACCCATAGTCAAACGACCATTTAATACACTATCGCGAACAGGCTCAGGTAAACGGAGTAGTCGCAGGGTGTTCGCTACCGCCGAGCGACTTTTGCCAACCCTCGTCGCTACGGCCTCTTGAGACAAATCGAAATTATCGATTAAATATTGATAAGCGACAGCTTCCTCTATTACATTTAAATCTTCGCGCTGAATGTTTTCAATTAAAGCAATTTCAAGCGCCCAATCTTCTGACACATCTTGAATAGTAACAGGAAGCTCTGTTAAACCAGCCTTCTGTGCAGCCCGCCAACGACGTTCACCAGCAATGATCTGATAATGATCATCAACACGACGGACAACCAACGGTTGAATGACACCCTTTTCACGGATGGATGCCACGAGTTCATCCATTTTTTCGTCACTAAAATACTTACGTGGTTGATTGGAGTGTGGCTTTAATTCTTCGATTGCGCACAAGAAAAAGCGCCCTTTACTATCTGGTGTGGCAGCACTCAGAAGCGCTCCCATCCCTTTTCCCAATGCTGGTCTTTTAGCCATGACTTCCTCCAATCAAAACCTCTCCTGCCAACTCCATATAAGCCTGTGCTCCACGAGAATTAATATCATACAGCAACACTGGCTTTCCATGACTAGGCGCCTCAGAGAGCCGTACGTTGCGTGGAATAACCGATTTAAATACTTTTAAACCAAAGTGGCTACGCACCTCTTCACTTACCTGATGCGATAAATTGTTTCGTTTATCAAACATGGTTAAGACAATCCCACGTAAAACCAATTTTGAATTAATACTTCGCTGAACCAAATCTATTGTCTTCATTAACTGACTCAAACCTTCCATTGCATAATATTCACACTGCAAAGGAACTAAAACCGAATGGGCCAAAACCAATGAGTTTATAGTTATCAAACCTAACGACGGTGGGCAGTCAATGACGATATAATCATAATCGGCTTGAATGGTTGATATCGCCTGCTTAAGACGATACTCACGCTCAGTTGCATTAACAAGCTCCAACTCTGCGCCAATTAAATCGGTATTAGATGGTAAAACTGTCAAGCAAGGCAACTCAGTTTCCACAAGACACTTTACCACCAAAGATGAATCATGTAGGGCATCATAAACGGTATACTCTAAACTATCCGTATCAACACCTACACCACTACAGGCATTACCCTGTGGATCCATATCGATCAATAATGTTTTTTTTTCAGCTGCAGCGAGAGATGCTGCGAGATTGACAGCGGTTGTAGTTTTACCCACCCCACCTTTTTGATTTGCTACGGCTATTATCTCCGCCATGTTTAGCTCCTATAAAAGGGATAGTCACCAATACTAACACAGCCACGTTTTCTACAAAACCATAATAGCTAGAAAACATTCTAACTTTTGTGCTTTATTTCAAGCAGAACCCGAACACTTTTGGAATCACCTAAAACAAATTCCCTTTGTCGATCTACAACTAATCCATATTTATCCAATGTCAGTTTTGCTTGATCGACTTCACTTGCTACTGCCGCACCCTTCATTGCAATAATACGACCGTTAGGTTTAATAAAAGGGACAGCAACCTCGATAAAGTTATCAAGGGACGTAAATGCTCTTGACACGACCACATCGAAAAATCCAGCCTTCTGCTCCTTAAGTGATTCGATTCGTTTTGCATGCGCCGTAAAATTTTTTAAAGCCAATTGACGCACACAGTGGCGCTGAAAACTGATTTTTTTACTAACTGAATCAACAGAGTCAATGTTCATACCTGCATAAACAATCCGCAGTGGTATTGAAGGAAAACCAGCTCCTGAACCAATATCTAAAACATGATCATGTTTATCGATAAAACATGTGGCCAACAAAGAATCAACAATATGCTTTTCCCAGCATTCATTCATAGTGGTAATTGAAGTAAGGTTTATTTTGCGATTCCACTTAAGTAGTTCATTTAGGTACCATTGTAATTGCTCAAACTGTGCAGAATCGACCGTAACAATTCCCGCCAACTGCCTATTCAGTTCATCAACATTCATCATCGCGACCTTAACATCACAGACAAAATTGAGATCGCCGCTGGTGTAACACCTGGAATTCGGCCAGCCTGCCCTAAAGATACGGGGCGTACTTTTTCTAGTTTTTCTCTCACTTCAGCTGACAGACTACTGACGTTTGAATAATCAAACTCCGTGGGAATCCTAACTGATTCAATTTTATTATACTTGGCAACCTGATCAACCTGCCTTTTAATATATCCTGCATATTTCGTAGCAATTTGTAATTGTTCAGCAACCTCTATAGGTAGACGAGACAAACCTTCACAGTGGTCCGCCAACTGATCAATCGTCACATCGGGTCTTTTAAGAATATCCCGATAGGATTGGCCATTACTAAGTTCACCTATCTCTAAATGATCAAGCATCTCCCTATCGCTTGGGGTAATACGCTCTTCGGATAAAATTTTATCACCAATAGCTAGCTGTTCCATCTTGCATTCGAACAACTTCCAACGTTCATCACAGACCAACCCAATCTCACGACCCAATGCAGTCAATCGTTGATCAGCATTATCTTCACGCAACAACAACCGGTATTCAGCCCGAGATGTGAACATGCGATAAGGTTCCTTTGACCCCAAACTAACAAGATCATCGATAAGAACACCAATATAACCCTGATCTCTTTTTATAATAACAGGCTCGCGACCCTGTATTTTCATCACAGCATTAATACCAGCAATCAAGCCCTGCGCTGCCGCCTCTTCATACCCAGACGTTCCATTCACCTGCCCAGCGTTAAACAAACAACTAACAGCCTTGGTTTCCAAAGTTGGCTTAAGCTGTATTGGATCTACATAGTCATACTCTATTGCATAACCAGGTCGCATAATTTCTGCATTTTCTAGCCCAGGTATGGTGCGCAAAAAACGTAATTGTACATCCGCAGGAAGGGATGTTGGCAATCCGTTTGGATAAATTTCGGCTGTATTAAGACCTTCTGGCTCTAAAAAAATTTGATGTGTTTTCTTTTCGGGGAAACGTACAACCTTGTCTTCAATAGATGGACAATATCTTGGACCTATCCCCTCTATTACACCACTATATAAAGGTGAACGATCTAACCCAGAACGAATTTCATCATGAGTATTTTCATTGGTTGCTGTAATATAGCAAGACACTTGTTCTGTTTTAATTTCCTTTGTCAAAAAAGAAAATGGCCGAATAGGTGTATCACCTGGCTGTTCTTCTGTTTTACTAAAATCAATACTTCCCCGGTATAGTCGCGGCGGTGTTCCTGTTTTCAACCTACCAACCTCTAGACCTAATGATCGTAATTGTTCTGAGATTCCTACAGATGGTGGTTCACCTGCCCTACCTCCCGAATAATTATTTAAGCCAACATGTATTAAGCCACGCATAAATGTGCCTGTTGTTAAAACAACAGACTTACCTTCAAAAACAATTCCATCACGAGTCTCTACACCAACCACACAATCGTTATCAATCAGTAATTTAACAACGGAACCCTGCTTAAGGTGTAAATGAGGTTGATTTTCGACAACACTTTTCATCCGCTGGGAATAGCGCGCTCTATCAGCCTGAGCCCTCAGCGCTCTAACGGCAGGTCCTTTTTTTGTATTCAACGTCCTGTATTGAATTCCAGTAGCATCAATAGCGTGCGCCATTTCACCACCCAGAGCATCAACCTCCCGAACCAGATGCCCTTTAGCAAGGCCACCAATTGCAGGATTACATGACATTTGCGCAACAGCATCTAAACTTAAATTCAGTAACAATGTTTGACATCCAAGTCGTGCCGAAGCAAGAGCTGCTTCACACCCTGCATGACCAGCCCCAACAACAATAACATCGTATTTAACACCGTACGTTGACATACATTACCTTCCATGTTTCACGTGAAACATTTTATTTCCCAACACAAAATCTTTCAAAAATTGTATTCAAAATTTCATCAGGGGTTGTTTCACCCGTAATATCACCCAAAGCTGACAAAGAATCTCTCAAGTGAATGGATAAAAACTCAGGAGAATTACTCTGAATAAATTCTAATTTAAATTGAGCTAAAAACTGCTTACATCGTACTAGTGCATCGCGATGCCTACGGTCAGAAACAAGAAAACTTTCCCGTTCCTCAGAACCGCTTATTTTAAAAATATCTAAAATCTCGTCCGCGAGCAAATCAAATCCCGCACCCGTCTTAGCTGAAGCCAACACATAGCGCTGGTCATTTAAAAATTCCGGAACTACACAATCAGAAATATCAGCCTTATTTATTATAACAATGACCGGAACATTAACTAAATTTTCAAAAATTTCATTAAATTCAGCCAATTCAGTAGAGGTTCCATCAATAACATATAGTATTAAATCAGCACTAGTAATCTGCGATCGAGCACGATCAACACCCATACTTTCAACTGGATCATCAGTATGACGAATACCCGCCGTATCAATAAATCGTAACGGCAAACCTGACAAAACAATATTTTCTTCAATCAGGTCTCTCGTTGTTCCAGCAATATCTGTCACAATAGCTCGATCTTGACCAACTAATCGATTTAAAATAGAACTCTTACCAACATTTGGTTTGCCTAGAATTGCAACTGACAAACCATCTTTAATAATGCGACCCTCTTCAAAACCACTTATCAAACGATCAATTTCAACTAATAGTACAGATAAGTCTTGATCAATTGAATTAATATGAGGGGCATCCATATCGTCTTCTGGAAAATCTATATAAGCCTCAACAAGGGATAAAATTCCAATAATAATATCTCTGAATTGATATATTTTTTTAGATAAACTACCCGATAATTGACTGGCAGCAATAGAAGCCGATAATTCACTACGTGAAGCAATAATATCCGCCACAGCCTCAGCTTTTGCTAAATCAATTCGTCCATTCAAAAATGCCCGTTGCGTGTATTCGCCAGGTAAAGCTACACGACAACCATTATCCAACAAGATATCCATAATTAAACCCACCACCACTCTGCCACCATGACAATGGATTTCAACAACATCCTCACCAGTATAAGAACGAGGAGAAACCATAGATACACACATTACCTCGTCAATAACAACGCCAGCTTCAGTGCAAAAATGACCATAGTATAGGGTATGGCTAAGAAAATCACACACACCTGAAGGGGCCTTAAACAGAGGCTTAACAATAGACAAACAATTATCACCAGACAATCGTATAATCGCAATTCCGCCATCGCTTACTGCCGTTGCAGGGGCAACAATGATATCTGTCATTACATATACCTCAAAATATAAACATTAAACAAAAAAGCCGATTTAGATACAAAGATCTAAATCGGCCAAAATGTATCAGCATAACTAAACTAAGCAGGCTTTTTATAAATTAAATACTGTTGAAAGATTGTTAACAAGTTATTTACCAGCCAATAAATAACCAATCCAGCTGGAAAATTTAAAAACATAAAAGTGAAAACAACCGGCATGGCCATCATCATTTTAGCCTGCATTGGATCCATAGTACTTGGAGTTAGTTTTTGTTGAATAAACATCGTCAACCCCATAACAAGGGGAGTTATATAATACGGATCTTTGATAGATAAGTCCGTAATCCAAAACATAAAGGGAGCATGACGTAGTTCAATAGTATCTAACAGTACTTTATATAGAGCAAAAAAAACAGGAATTTGAACAAACATTGGTAAACACCCACCTAGAGGATTTACACGATGCTCTTTGTACAACTCCATCATTTTACGGTTTAATCCCTCTTTATCGCTGCGATATTTTTCACGAAGCTTCTTCATCTCAGGCTGCAAAGTCTGCATTGCCTTCATAGAAACATAACTTTTTTGGGTAAGGGGCCAAAAAATTAATTTAAGAATAACAGTCAATAAAATGATAGCAATGCCGTAATTACCTACATACTTATAAAAGAAATTTAAAACAACATGTAAAGGTTTTGCCAAAATTTTAAAAAAACCAAAGTCAATAGCAGCAGACAAATTGGAACCTACTGCATTTAATACGGATAGATCTTTAGGTCCATAAAAAAGAGTCAAATCATATGATTTAGATTGAGAAGGTGACAGTACAATTGGTGAGAATTCAAAAGCATTAACAACTGCATTGCTTTGCTTTGAAACCGTCAATTGAACTAAATCATCTTGCTTTGAAGTTATAATAGATGAAATAAAATACTTTGTTTCAAAGCCTGACCATTGGACCAATGTACTATAACGAGTTGCTTCTTCTGAAATATCTTCCACATCATCGGTAAATAGTTCTTCATTTGAATAACTAGCAGGACCAACGAATTCGAGCCTGTTACCTTCCATCTCGTCATTCCAAAAAGACTGCAATGAAACATTGATATTACCATTTAGAGTTTGACCAGAAGCATTTTTTAAATTAATTGAATATGAAATATCATACGTATCTGGGTTAAATTTATACGATTTTGTAACCTGTAAACCACTCGCAGTTAATGCTACAAACTCCAAACTTCGCGGAGAAGTAATAATGACGGAATCATCAACATCAATGTCATAAACAAGAGTTTCATGAATAGACAAGTTACCCGTTGAGTTGAGGCTGGTTGATGGAACCCCATTTGATTTATCGATGACAGATACGAAGTTAGATTCAACATTGTTTTCAACTCGATAATCTTTAAGTTGCAACGATATAATACGACCACCAACTGTAGAAAAAATTGCGATAAATTTAGAATTTTCTACAACAAAGTTTTTTTCAACAACAGGCTCGGTACTTGGGATAACAGGACCTACCGTATCAACGAAGGTACTAACAGATTTTTCACCTAATATTTCTGTCGTACCATTATTCTGACTCGGTGCAGATTCCTCAGCAATAATAGTATCGACAGGCGTAGGCGGAAAAAAATAGGTAAAACCAGACCAAACGAGAAGCATTAAAATTAAAGCAAGAATTGTATTTTTGTTTTCCATATTATCCTCTATTCAACCGGATCATATCCGCCTTTAAACAATGGGTTACATCTTAAAATACGAAAAAAGGACTTATAAAAGCCCTTTATAAAACCAAATTTTTTAAATGATTGTAGTGTGTATTCAGAACAGGTAGGGGTAAATCGACAAGCTGGGATTGTAAAAGGAGAAATCGCTTTTTGATAAAAAGTAATAAGTAAAATAAAAAACTTAGCTAACATTACAATTTTTCATCCTACTACAAATAGCCGAAAGTTCTTGATTTAAAAGACTATAATCAAGCAATGAAGCATTTCTTTTAACAACAATCATTATATCGGTATTTTTAATATTTTTAGACAAAGATAATCGAAAAATCTCTCTCAATTGTCTTTTGAGCCTGTTTCTTACAACAGCCCCACCAACTTTACGGCTAACCGTCAATCCAAGTCGAGTGGGGCCATCATTTTTTTGCATAGTAAAAACTATCAAATGCTTTGAATGGTATTTATCACCCAAATCGAATAATCTTTTGAATTCAATCGACTTATGCAAACGCATTGAGGGTGTTAAACAAAACATCAAATCAAATTATTTAACAGGGATAGTTACTACCAAATTTTTTCTACCACGATTACGACGACGCTTAATTACATTTCTGCCATTGCTGGTAGACATACGTTGACGAAATCCATGGGTTCTTTTACGACAAACACGACTAGGTTGATAAGTACGTTTCATTTTAACTTCCTCCAGTTATTTTTTTTCTAAGAACTGATTATTATATTCCCAATATAAAAATAAAGTCAAATACAAAAAAAGATAAGTGAAGCAAAAATATTTATACTTGCTAGAAAGCCATGTTGTTTGTTAATTTTATACACAAGTAAAACACTATAATATTATAAGTGTTCAAAATTAAACAATAAAACATAAAAAAACACTGTTTATAACATGTTGAAAAGTAGGTAATAAAATATGTCAAACGGACAATTATGGAACGATACTATAATAGAAATAGAAAAAAAAATAAGTGCACAACATTTTAAAACCTGGATAAAACCAATCCACTTAAAATTAATTGACAAAGAAACCATAACTTTAACAGTCAATAATAAATTTATAAAAGATTGGGTCAATAAAAACTTTAAAACAATAATTAACGAAACAGTGAAAGAAATTACAGGTTTAAATTATGAAATAATTATAGAGATAGAAAAAACTCCTGTTAAAGAAATTAAAGAAGCTGAAAAAAAAGAAACAAAAATAGTAACTGAACTACAAAAGCAAAATAAAATTTATAATATAAACAAAGAATATACCTTCAATAAGTTTATTTCTGGATCTTCAAATCAATTTGCGTCAGCAGCGGCTATGGCAGTAGCTAATAGTCCAGCCACTATATACAATCCACTATTTATATATGGTGGAGTAGGACTTGGAAAAACACACCTTATCAACGCTATAGGTAATGAAATTATAAATACCAACAAAAATATAAATGTTAGTTATTATTCTTCAGAAAAATTTACAAACGAATTAATAAATTCTATCCGCTACGGTAAAATGGATGAATTTAGAAATAGATTTAGATCTATTGATGTACTTCTTATAGATGATGTTCAATTTATTGCTGGTAAGGAAAGAACTCAAGAAGAGTTTTTCCACACTTTCAATTCTTTATATGAATCACATAAACAGATTGTTGTTACTTCAGATAAATTTCCTAAAGAGATACCAGGCCTTGAGGAAAGATTAAGATCAAGGTTTGAATGGGGATTAATTGCAGATATTCAACCGCCAGATGTTGAAACTAAACAAGCAATTCTCGAAGCAAAAGCTGACCAGAATAAAATTATTTTACCCAAGGAAGTTGCTCTATTTTTATCAAATTCTGTTATAAATAATATTAGAGAATTAGAAGGTTATTTAGTTAGAATTGGCGCCTACTCAAGTTTAACATCAACGCCTATAACCATTGATATGGCTAAAACTATTCTTAAAGATATTATTGTTGAGTCGAGTAAAGAATTAACAATTGAAGATATTCAAAAGAAAGTAGCTATACATTTCAATATTAAAGTTTCAGAGATGAAATCATCAAAAAGAGTAAAAACATTTGTCGTACCCAGACAAATAGCGATGTATCTATGTCGTCAACTCACATCCAGTTCATTTCCCGAGATAGGAGATCATTTCGGTGGAAAAGATCATTCGACCGTTATACACGCAATAAGAAAAATAGAAAAAAACATGGAGAACGATAATCATTTACGTACAACCATAAAAACAATAAAGAATACGCTATTACCCACATAGGATAACTTGTTAAAAACCAAGTGGAGAAAAAGAAGATTTATAACTAATCAACAGATAAAAAAGTTACTAACAATTATTCCACAAAAAAAAAAATGAAAAAACTTTGATAAAACAATATGTTACAAAAATAAAAGTTTTCAACAACACCTACTATATCTTTACTATAAAAACTAAAAAACAATACTAAGAAAGGGTATAAGATGAAATTCAACATCAACAAGAATATTTTGCTTAAAGGTTTAACTCTAATACAAGGAGTAATTGAGAAAAAAAAGACATTACCAATTTTAGCTAACGTGCTAATTGAAGCACAAAATAATACAGTTACATTGACAGCCACTGACCTAGAAATTGGTATAAAAAGTATCTATGAATCAGAAGTTGTAACTGAAGGAAAAATTACGGTATCAGCTAAAAAATTATTTGAGATAGTAAAAGAACTATCTGATAGCAATATTGAAATTCAATCAAAAGATAATAATTGGATAGAATTAAAATGTGGAAATGCAAAATTTAATATTGTTGCTTTACCACCAGAAGAGTACCCATTTATAAATAATGTAGAAAATGAATCAGGATTAAATATTAATTCAAAAGATATAAAAAATTTAATTGATAAAACTTTTTACTCAATATCTACTGATGAAAGTAAATATAATTTAAATGGATTATTTATTCATAACATAAATAACTATTTAAGAGTTATATCAACTGATGGTCATAGACTTTCATTATTTCAAACAGAAATTGAAGCATCAAATATTGATAAATTAAATTCAGGAGTAATAATACCAAGAAAAGGTATTATTGAATTAAAGAAAATTACAGATGATTATAGCGATAATTTAACAATTAACTTTGTAGATAACAATATTATAGCTAGTAATCCTGAAACAACACTTATAATGAGATTAATAGATGGAGATTTTCCCGACTACAATCGAGTAATTCCAGAAAAATTAGATAATTTTGCAATTATTGAAAGCAATGTTTTTTTACAAACATTGAAAAGAATTGCTATTTTAGCGAATGAAAAATCTCGTGGTATAAATTTAAACCTAACAATGGGTAAATTAGAAATAACATCATCAAATCCAGAGTTTGGTGATGCAACTGATTTTATTGAAATTGATTACAATGGACCTGAAATTTCTGTTGGCTTCAATGCTAAATATCTACTTGATGTTATGAATACAATGAATAGCGGATCCATCCGTTTTTTCATAAATGATAATATCTCTCCATGTTTAATAAAATCCTTAGATGATGATGCTTATCAAGCAGTCATAATGCCTATGAGATTATAAATGGAACTGAAACAACTTAATCTTGTTAATTATAGAAATATTGAAAAATTAAATATCAATTTTTCTAAAAAATTTACTTTAATTTATGGTGATAATGCACAAGGCAAAACAAATATATTGGAGTCAATATATTTGTTTTGCTATTTAAAAAGTTTTAGACAATCAAAGAATATTGATTTAATAGGTAAAATTTTTAATAAAACAAGTATTACATCACTAATATCTCATAATTCTATTGATTATAAGTATAATATTAAAATAGATAAAAATAATAAAAGTATTTATTTGAATGATAATAGAATTAGTAATAATAGTTTTTTTGAGTATTTAAAATGTATTGTTTACTTTACAGATGAGTTAAATATTTTACGTAATTCTAACTCATTTAGAAAAAATTATATAGATCGTGGCATTTTTTTAAATGATTGTTCTTATTTAAATATTGTAAATAAATATATTTATATACTTAA
>Ga0193956_1000296_pt1 | contig 23512 bp, 15 predicted proteins | sample BB_7_MG_FD_140358 | JGI IMG/M metagenome (GOLD analysis project Ga0193956, IMG submission 140358) | Microbial mat bacterial communities from the Broadkill River, Lewes, Delaware, United States - BB_7_MG | ecosystem: Environmental > Aquatic > Freshwater > River > Microbial mats | place: USA...
TATTAAAATTTATTCTTATCATAAATAATTGATTTATTGTATTTTAATTAAAAACTAAAGACTAAAAACTTAACGAAGTGTTGATATTTTATAACTCTATTGCCTAACAGAAGCAATAAATTTTTAAGTAATAATAATAATAATGCAGAATGAGTAATAATTTTTTTTCACAATATATTGAAATACAAAATTAGCATCAAGCGAAAGCTAATTAAAAACCCATTTATAAATATATTTATATTTTTAGATGTTTAAAGTAAAAAAAATGCACTATAATTAAGAATATTCTTCAAATTCAAATGGAAGAAAAACAACACTTTTTATTTCGTAGCCTCTCTCCTCCATAACCTCGTCTCCTGCTTTGTATTTCCATATTACTTTTACATTTTTTCCTTTCTTGCTAATATTTTCAAATTCTATTATTATTTTAACAAGCAAACGAGCGGTGGACGAATTAAAATAGTTCAAATCTAAGATTATTTTAGTATTTTCATTTGGATTTTGCACATAAATATCCACCCATTCTTTAACTGGTTTATAAAATTTTATAACATCTTCTGGGAGAGAGCGTCCAGAAATTGTAAAAATTCCTGTATTATTGTCAAAGTTTATATTAGGAGTACTTTTAGTTGCAGGAATTATTAATGGAATTTGCATTAGAATTATAATTTATTATTTAATTATAAAATCAAGTTTATATTTTTGAACAAAGATAAAAAAAAAATACGAAAATTAAATTATTTAAGTTTTTTTTTTACTTTTGCTAAAAAGAGTTAAAGACAATAAATTAGACTTATAAATAGTAATAAATAGGAACTTTTCTGTTTATAAATATTTTTTTTATATTTGAAAAAACAAATTATACAAATTACAGTTATTAATTATCCTAAATTAAATCTCTAAAAAACAATAAAATGCAAAAATCAAAACTATTTTTCATTCTTATAATATTTTCATTTAGTATTTCAACTACATATTCGCAAGAGCAAAGCAACGAAACAATAGACGATTTGATTGAGGAAATTGCTGCGAACTCCGACGAAGAATTAGACTATACAACTCTTTATGAAGACCTTACATTTTATCAGAACAATCCTCTTAACTTAAACGAAGCTACGCAAGAAGAATTAGAAAAATTGCATTTTTTGAATGATTTGCAAATAAATTCAATTATTGCATACAAAGAAAAATATGGGCAAATTCTCACTATTTATGAACTACAATTAATTCCGGGATTTGAAGAGGCTGATATTTTTAGACTTTTACCATTCGTAACAGTAAACGAGGTTGCCGAATTTCAAAAATTGAGCATAAAAAAAATGGCTAAATATGGTAGCCATCAGATATTTATCAGAAATCAATTTTATGTGCAAGACCAAAAAGGCTATAATATTCCAGACTCGGTAATTTTAGATAATCCAGATAAAAACAGGTATTTAGGAAACAAAATGAGATATTATGTAAAATATAAATATCACTACAAAGACCGAGTTCATTGGGGAGTTACGATGGAAAAAGACCCAGGTGAAGAATTTTTCAAAGGCACTCAAAAACAAGGATTTGACTATTATTCAGCACACTTGCAACTTAATGATATGGGAATATTTAAACGCACAATTGTGGGAGATTATCAAGTGCAATTTGGGCAAGGACTTGTTTTATGGACAGGAATGGGCTTTGGGAAATCATCTATGACTATGAACGTAAAGAAAAAGCCACAAGGCATAAAAAAATATGCTTCTACAAACGAAAATCAATTTATGAGAGGAGCTGCTACAATTATTAGACTTGGAAAATTTGATTTTGCTGGTTTTTATTCCTACAAAAAAATTGATGCAAACATTACATCATTAGACACTATTGAAGATGCAGACGTTAGAGAAGTTTCGTCGTTGCAAATAACAGGTTTGCATAGCACTCCTAACGAAGTTGCTGACAAACATGCAATTAACGAAATGGTTTATGGAGGAAATGTAACTTACAGAGCCAAAAATTTTAAAATGGGAGCAACTTTTGTAAACTACATGTTTTCAGCTGATTTGAATAAAAATGTGAGACCATACTCTCAATTTGATTTTCAGGGAAACACAGGTTTTAATGCTGGCATAAATTACAATTACATATATAAAAATATAAATATATTTGGAGAAACAGCAACCAATAACGATTTGGGAATTGCAGTAATGAACGGAGCATTGCTCCCACTCGCTCCACAAATGCACCTGTCTGTTATTCAGCGATATTATCAAAAAAATTATCATGCCTATTATGGTGGCTCTTTTGCAGAAGGCTCAAAGCCAATAAATGAGCAAGGCGTATATTTTGGAACAGAAATTTATCCTATAAAACACTGGAAAATAGCTGCTTATTTTGATGCTTATGCTTTTCCTTGGCTAAAATCTCGCACCAATTCGCCAACTCACGGCTTTGATTATCTTATTCAGGCAGATTATAGTGCAAGCAGATATTTGAATATGTATTGGAAAATAAAACGAGAAATAAAACCAGAAAATATTTCAGCAGACGACATTGCTGTTATTTACACGCAAGAGGTTGATAAACTATCGTTTCGCTATCATGTTAAATTTAGCGTTTCTCGCTCCATAACTTTGGCAAACCGAATAGAAATTGCTCGCTACGCAAAAGGCGAAACCATAGAAAATGGATACATGATTTATCAAGATTTTAGATATAAACCTCAAAACTTGCCACTAACTTTAAATTTCCGATATGCAATGTTTGATGCTCCTTACAACGCAAGACTTTATGCTTACGAAAGTGATATTTTGTATGCCTTTTCTATTCCCGGATATTTTTATAAAGGAACAAGAACATATCTTACTCTAAAATACGATATTAGCAAAAAAATTTCGGTTTGGGCAAGATATTCACAATTTTCATATGCCGACAAAGATATTCTTGGCGAAGGTAGCCTCAACGAAATTATAGGAAATAAAAAATCTGAAGTAAAATTGCAAATGAGAATAAAGTTATAAAAAACTTATCTATCTTTTAATTATTTTTTGAATTTGAGTTTTATCATTTTGGATTATTTTTATTATGTATATTCCTGATTGATAGCCATCTAAGTTTATAGTTATAGATTGATTATTTGCTTGCACTACATCAACTAACTCTGATTGAACTGTATAGACTCTAACTTCTGTAAAACTGTTTTCACCTGTATTAATTGTGATGTTAGTTGTTGTAGGATTTGGAAAAATTTTTATTGTAGGTTGTTCAATTTCAGGAACATTAATAGGGTCTCCCCATATTAGCGTTACAAATTCTGGATGGTCAATAAATGGATTTCGGTTGCCCTGATAATTATAAATAATATTATTTCTGTTTTGTTCCCATTCATCAACATCATCTTCTAAATGCCACTGTAACAAAGTGTTCAAAAGTGCATATACAGGTTCTGATGTGCTATTATCTGATGGAATATAATTAATTACTTCAAGGTCAGGCTCTCCATTTTCGCCCTCATATCTCGTTGCCATGTAGAATATCATTCTTGCAACATCTCCTTTTACATTTTCTCGTGGTTGCCACGTCCAATTTTCATTATTTTTAAAACAGCCAGTATATTCTCCACCAGAAAGATAAGGCTCGTCGGAATTATCAAACCAACGATTATTTTTTGCCGAATTTGTTAATGGGTCTGCTGGTCGGAGATGATGCACATCTGTTCCAGCCCCTTCCGAAGTGCCAAAATCTCCACGCGATTTTGACCACACGTGTTCTCTACTCCAACCGCTCCCGAGATTCCACTCTTGGCTTGCTTCTATGCTCCAACCTGTATATAATTCTATCACATTGTTAGGATTTTCTGGGTCTCGGTCGGTTTCTTTTAAAATGTCCCAAACGTCAGTTTCAGGGTCGTCGGTATATGGAAATTCTGTATGACCTTTGATAATATTATATAGTGCATTTTTCAGATTTTCACCAGTTTCGCCCTCCGCATTGTCGTAATAGCCAATAGGAATTTGTGCAAAAATACTACTTTGTATAAATAATATTATTATTAATGATATTTGTATTTTCATAATTTTTTATTTTTAAAATATTTTAAATAAGTGCTTGGTTTTCATTGTTTAGTTTTTAATGAGATTTTGCTTTATAATAAATACATTAAAAATTAAAAAAGTGTCGTTCGGATTTACACAACTACATAAAATCTAATAAACATATCCTATAAAACTAATAAACTAATAATCATCTCTTTATATGCTCAAATATTTTGACAAATCGTTTTGGAAGTTCGTCTATAAAATACATTTTTTCATTTGAAAAAGGGTGAATAAATTCCAATGAATATGCGTGTAAATATAACCCTTTGCCATTCAAAATCAGATTTTTAATTCCATATTCTTTGTCTCCCAAAATAGGGTTTCCAATACTTGAAAGATGCTTTCGCAACTGATGTCTTCGTCCTGTTTTTAACTCTAATTTCACCAAATTTAGTTTGCCAAATCTTTCCGATTTCACAGATTCTAATAAAGTATAACTCGATTGAGATTTTTTGCCATCAATATCAGAGGTTATTTCTCCTGAATTTTTCATTTTTCCAATTGTTACTGCATAATATTTTTTTATTATTTTTTTATCTTCAAACATTTTATTTAAAACACGAATACTACTACTTGTTTTACCAACCAACAAAACACCAGTTGTTGCATAATCTAATCTATGAACAGGTTGAGCAATTGTTACGTCATCAGAACTGCTAATTTTTAAGTTTTGAGACAGAGCATTTGCAATAGTTTTAAAACTGTTTCCACTAACCAAAATTCCAGCAGGTTTATGAATTACAGCCAAATATTCGTCTTCAAATATTACTTTGAGAGGAAAAACCAAATTTCTTTTTGGAATATTTTTTTCAGGCATTAATAATTTTATTACTTCGCCTCCATTAATAAAAGTTGCTGAACTTGCAATTATATCATTTACAGTAATGTATTCTTTTTTCAAGGCTTTTTTTAAGGCAGATTTTGTTGGAACAAGGCTAAAAATTCCAACTCCATACTCTTGTAGGCGAACAGGATACGAAAGTGCAGGGACAATATGTATTTCAGTTTTTATAATATTAATTAAAATAATTGATGTAAAATACAAATATAAAATAATTTATGTTAAAAAAGGTTTCTACTTAGTATAATTCCAAAATTTCTGCATTTATTCTGTTTATTAATCTATTTTTGTAAAAAAATAGACAGCTATAAATAAAAATAACACTATAAAATATTACAATAAAACAACATAAAAAAAATGAGAATTATATCAAAAATAGTATTAAACAGGAATTTCATATTAGTCCTTGCGATGGTTTTAGGATTAACAATAGGCAAGTATTCCATTTATTTTAAGGATTATATGGTATATATCCTTGCTTTTATAATGATTTTTTCAACAACAGGAATTGCGTTTAGAGAAATAACAGATGTAAAATACTTAACCAAAACAACCTTATTATCAATACTTTTGAATTACATAATATTTGGAGCAGTAATGCTCTTGCTTGCATATTTTTTGTTTGACGACAAAGACATTTTCAACGGATTTGTAGTAATTATTGCCACGCCTCCCGGAGTTGCAATTCTGCCGTTCACCTTTATTTTAAAAGGAGACAGCCGTTTTTCCTTGATAGGAATTTTAGGAACTTATGTGCTTGCAATTTTCATAACTCCTCTAATTCTCATGCTATTAACAGATAGTGCTTCAATAAAAGTGATGGGAATAATTATTTTTACTGGAAAGGTCGTTGTTTTGCCACTAATTTTATCTCGTTTTTTGCTTATCAAACCACTAAAAAAACATGTGGAAAAGTATAGAGGTCAGGTGGTTAATTGGGGATTTGCTCTAATTATTTTTACGGCAATTGGGCTAAATAGAAATGTATTATTCAGTGATATTTCTATACTCGTAAAATCCTCAATAATAATGATTTTAGTTACTTTCGGAATTGGTAGTTTGTTAAAATTGATTTTAAAAAACAAAGTAAATAGCAAATTAATAATTAGCACACAATTAATGCTTACCATAAAAAGTTCTGGTTTTGCAATAGCAACCTCGTTGGCAATTTTTGGCGAACGAGCAGCAATTCCTTCTGCTTTTTTGAGTATTTATGTGCTAATTTATTTGCTATTTCTCTCTTTTACAAATAAATAAGAGATTTAGAATGTTTTAATTAGGAATTATTAATGTTTTAATGAGAAATGAAGTATTTATTAACTATTTTTAATTTCTAATTATTAATTTCTAATTATTAATTCCTAATTCCAAATTTCTTTCTAATTATTAATCCAATTTTCGTCTAATATTCCGAGCTCTATTGCAAATTTTATTGTAGTTTCTGCACGTTTCACAACAGGTGGGTCTATCATTTTTGTTCCAAGCGATATTACTCCAAGTCCTTTTGATTCAGCATCTTTAAAAGCTCTGATAATTTTTTGAGCTTTATCTATTTGCGACTGTTCGGGAGCAAAATTTTCGTGAATAACTTTAATTTGTCGTGGGTGAATGCAGCCCATGCCCTCAAAACCAAGAGATTTAGAAATAAGCACATTTTGTTTTAGTCCGTCCATATCTGCTACGTCAGAAAACACAGAATCAATTGGCTGAATACCAGCAGCTTTACACGCATTTACAAGTCGTGTGCGAGCATAAAAAGATTCGGTTGCTTCGGGAGTGCGTTTTACTCCTAAATCGGCTGTAAAATCCTCTAAACCAATAGCAAGGGCTACTACATTTTTAGACGAAGTTGCTATTTCAAAGGCTTTTTCTACTCCCAAAGCAGATTCAATAATTGGCATAAAATAAATAGGATTTTGGTTGTCCCGTTTTATTTCTGAAATTTTTGCCTCTACTTGATGAATTTGCTCGGCACTTTCGCATTTTGGCACAAGAATAAGATTAACATAGTGAGGCACAATATATTCCAAGTCGTCCAAGCCTTTTGGAAGCTGATTTATACGCACCATTTTTTCGGCTCCGTAAAAATTTACGTTTCGCAAAGCATTGCGAACTATAAATCGTGCTTCATATTTTTTTGATGGTGCAACTGCGTCTTCCAAATCCAAAATTATTCCGTTAGGATTATGAATACCAGCATTTATCATCAATTTTGGCGAGTTTCCGGGCAAGTATAATCTTGATAATCGGAATTGGTCTTTGGTAGTTATATTTTTATTCTCTTCCAAAACTGGTAACAGAAAATCTTTTTCTGTTTCAACTACTTGTTTTATAGCTGCTTCTATTCTTGCTGCAAGCACAAAATCTAATGCACCTTTGTCTTCAATTATAAGTTTTGCATTTTTAATTTCGTAAAAATCAAGAACTTCTGTAGCAAGTTTGCGAATTGCATTGCCATACATTGGCATAACTTTGCTTTTTAGTTCAATTTCTATTCCACCAGAATTTTTGGTTTCAAAAGATACAAAACAATCTGATTTTGTTTTTGGGTCGGCACTGCCTGCTGTTCCAATTTTCATTTTTGATTATTTTAAATAGTTAAATAAAATTGTATTTTTATATAATGATTTAAGTTCATTCAATTTTTATATTTCAAATCCTACAACAAGAATATCATCTATTTGTTTTTGGCTACTTTTCCATGTTTCAAACTCGTTTTCTAAAAGTTGTTTTTGTTGTTCCATATCTAAATTTCCTATATTTTTTATTAAACTTTTAAACTTAGAAGACATATATTTTTTATTTTGCGAGCCTCCAAGTTGGTCTGCAAAGCCATCTGTAAACATATAAAATTTATCTTTTTTATTAATAGCCATAGAGTGATTTGTAAAAGCTCTTTCTTTTACAAACGAAGAAATTGGCTGTCTATTTCCCTTAATTTCAGTTAATTGATTATTTTTAAGAATATATAATGGCCTATAAGCTCCTGCATATTGTAGTTCTTTTTTGTCCCAATTTATCATACAAAAAGAAATATCCATACCGTCGTGCACAATTTGTTTTTGGGTCTCTTGTTTAAGGGCTTTTTTTATTTCTATTCTTAGTTCGTCAAGGATTTTATTTGGCTCAATATTTTCAAATTTATTTATAATTTCGTTGATAAGTGTAATTCCAAGCATACTCATAAATGCTCCTGGAACACCGTGTCCGGTGCAGTCGGATACAGCAATATAGCTCAAATTTTCGGTGTTTTTTGCCCAATAAAAATCGCCACTAACAATATCTTTGGGCTTATAAAATATGAAAAAATTTGAAAATTTTTGTTTGAAAATCATTGTGCTTGGTAGCACAGCTTGTTGTATTCTTTTAGCATATATTATGCTGTAAGTCATTTTTTTATTTTGTTCTGTAACAATATTTCTTTGCTCCGAAATTTCGTCTCTTTGTGCAGTAATTTCTTCTTTTTGCTGATTAAGAATTTCATTTTGCATCAAAATTTCTTCTTTTTGTGTAGAAATTTCGTTGTATTGGATTGCTAATTCGGTGTTTGTTTTTTTTCTCATTTTGTTGCTATACAACAAAAGTATGGCAATTGCAAAAATAAGAATCAGAGCAATTGTGCCAGAAAAAATAAATATTTTTTGTCGCTGATTTACAAGCTCTTGTTTTTCATGTTGTTCTTTGAGGAGCAGATTTTCTTTTTCTTTTTTTTCTGTATCAAATTTTGTTTGCATTTCTAATATTTGCTCGTTAGATTCTAATTGATAAATAGAGTCTTTAAGCTCATTATATTTTTTATAATTTTCAAGAGCATTTAAGTAATCTCCTTTTGTGGAATCAAGCTCAGAAAAATCCTTGTATGCAGACATTTGAGTATGTAGGTCTCCAATTTCTGTTGATATCTCAAGTGTTTTTTTGAAAAAAAGTTCTGCTTGCTGAAAATTTTTCAAATTCAAATAATGTGTTCCAAGGGCAAGATATGTGAGAGAAGCACCTTTTAGGTCTCCTATTTTTTCGGTAATTTTAACAGCTTTTTTGTAATATTCAATTGCTTTTTCATATTGTTCTAACTTGTCGTATAATTTTGCAAGATTCACCGAAGTTTCTGCAATTTGCTCGTTATATCCAATTTCTTCACTAATTTTTAATGCTATTTCAAAATAATGTAGAGCAGAATCTATTTGTCCTTTTTCGGCAAAAACACCTCCTATATTATTGGTGCTTAAAGCAATACCATCAGGACTTTCTATTTTTTTGAAAATTTTATAGGCTTCAAGATAATATTCCATAGCTAAATCGTCGTCGGAAAGGTAATAATATACGTTTCCAATATTATTTTTTGCTATTCCTAACCAAATATCATTTCCTAATTGCTCAATAACTTCTACTGCTTGCAAATAGCAATCAAGACATTTTTCGTAATTGCTTCTAAAACAGTATGAATTACCCATTTCGCCAAGCACTGCAGCTTGATAATCAAAATTATTTATACTTTTAAATCCGTTTAATGATATTTCAAAATAATAAAAGGCTGAGTCGTAGTTATCTTTAAAATTATAATATTTTCCTATATTAAAAGCCGATTGGTATTGTTCGTATTTTAATTCTTTTTTTTGAGCTAATTTGTATGCAATTAAATAGTTATCTAAAAATTCATTATTTTCGGGTGTAAAATTATCTGCTATTTCTATATAGGTATTAATTATTATACTATCTGATGTAGAATTTTTAATCACTAATCTTAAACTGTCAATATTTGCTTGAGCAAAAACAGATATATTAATGATTATAAGCAATATAGATATAATAAGTTTTCTCATTTTTTTGTTTTATTTTCAAAAATAATATATTAAAAATTCTAAAAAAACATTTTTTTATTCAATAATAAAATCTACATATAGTGGAACAGCTGTAAACGATTTTACTGCATCAGAATTAGTTGTTACTTGCGGTTTAAGTTTATTTTTAGGGCTGTATTTCAATAAATTGTAATCAATTATTGCTGTAAAATTCTTTTCAGAAATTTTATCGTAACTACTAAATCCCACAAAATAAGTAACATCAATTTTGCTTGGAAATATTTTAACTTTCTTATTTTTAGGCAAATTGATAATCTTAATTGGAATAGTTATTTTGTATTCTGTATATTCTTCTACTTCAATATTAATATCTACATAATTTTGAGAATAAAAAATATTTTCTCGTTGCACCAATGATAATTTTTTATGATAGTTTTTAGATAATTTATTTATTTTTAGCTTTTCTGTTTCTATATAATTTATTGAATCTAAAATAGTTGCTGCACCTTTTATTGTTATGCTATCTGGTCTAAAAATAGATTTATTTTTAGGCATAAACTGGTGTTTATAATTAATATCACTTGAAAGTTTTACAGCTACTTTTTTTTCTGTTATATATGTAAAATTGAAGAAAATAGAGTCTGGTTTTATTTTTAAAAGTTTAAAATTTTTATTAAACTGTGATTCTATATTTTGTGATATATTATTATTTGTTAAAAAAAATAAATTTGAAGAATCTTGTGGTTTTATTTGTTTTAACCTCAGTGTATTATAATCAATTTTTATTGGTATAAAATTACTACTAAATTTATGACTCAAAATATTAAATCCATCTGAATTTATTTTTATTTCTAATTTACTTGGCAATTCATTTGTATTCACCTTATTTTCAGGCATATTAACAAATGTTACTGGAAAATTAAGAACAGTTGAATAGTCTTTATTTAGGGCATTAAAAAACCACAAAATTGTAGAAATTATCAAAAAAAATGAAAATACAAACACTTTTTGAGGGAGTTTTATAATTTTTATCTTTCTAAATATTTGATTATTACTATCCATTTTTCGCTTTCTTATTCTTAAAAAGACTGTTCGTGAAGTGCAATATAAATAATATTGCAACAACCACAATTACCGATAATATAATTAAGGCAGATATTACAAGCCCAATAATTGATGTTATTTGCCCAATTTTCAAATAATTAGCAGATTCTCTTGTATAATTTCTTGGGTTTTCTAAATATATTTGATTTGCTTTTTTGAATTTGGCAAGTGCTACGATTGATGGAATTATGCCAGCTCCCGGCACAAACCAAGTTACAATTATTGAGACTATTCCAAGAATTAAGATTAACATTGAATCTGGCGAATCTTGTGGACGTGGGTTATAATTTTGAAAATTATTTTCCTGTAAATTATTTTCCATTTTATTATATGTGTGATTAATAAAACATAAGGTTTTTATTATAAAAAAACGTCATAATTATAAATAATTATGACGTTTAAATGTTCTAATACTGTAAAAATATTAGTCTAACAATGGTCTTCCGTCAGCCATTACCATTTTTCCAGTGAAAATCATGATAGCATCATACATAGCCCAGATACCACAACCACCAGCAGTAATAAGCATTACCCACCAGTTAGAATATCCCATCATATATCTATGAACACCTAATGTTCCTGCAAACCATGCAATTAACGCCATTGTCATTTTCGACTGTTGTTTTTTTTCTTCTGCCATAATAATAAGTTTTTTTAAAGGTTAATAATTCAATATTGAATACAAAAATAAATATTTTTTTTTAATAAAAAAAATATATAGTTCTATTTTTATTTTTTTTTATAAAATTTTTATTAATGCTATTTCTACTGCAAGAAAAATAAGTGTAAAAAGAATAAAAAACTTCCATAATTTTTTGCCTTCACTACCCTCTTTTATCTTTTTTTCTAATAATTTTGTGTCTGAATTTATAATACTAATATTTTCTATAGAGTATTTTTCCAATTCTTTTTTTATTTCATCTGTGGTATAGCACTCTAAATCAGACTCTATACGATTGTAGTTAAACGAAATATTTTTAATTATTTCTTTACTGTTTTTCAAATAATAATTTCCAGCTTCAATTTTATTTTCGGTAAGATTAATTTTCAAACTTTTTCCATTTTTTATAGTTTGTGGAATAAAATCATAGCTTCCATTTATTTCTTCTATTTTTAGAAATTCTGAATTTGATGTAAAATTTTCAATTTCAATAATTTCATCTTTGTCTATTATATTATAAATTTTATCAGTAAGTTGGCTATAAATAGCTATATTATAGATTGTTGGCGAAAAAAGTGGGTGAATTACAAAATCTCCCGATTTTTTGTTCAAAGGCATTGCAAATACATAAATATTTCCTTTGCCAAGTTTGGTTGTGCTTAATATTTTTTGTCCATTTTCGGCTTCAAGTAAAATTTCTTCTTGATTTAATAGATTGTTTTTAAAAACAAAATATTCCGAAATTAGAGGTAATTGTGTATTTATTTTCAGTTTTTTAAAAGTATTTGTATAAAGTAAGTGTTGTTCGTTTATGCTACCAATTTTTGTGTTGTTTGTGTCTAATTTGATAATTGGGCTTACATTTAGCTGTGATAACAAATTATTGTATGTTTCAATACTCCCTTTAATATTAGGTGTAAAAATAACCGTTCCCCCGCTTTTTATATAATTTTCAATTTCACTAATCAGCCCCGACGAATAATTTTCCACTTCAGAGAAAATAATTAGCTGATGCTTACTAAATTCTGAAATAGGAATATTGTTTTCTGTAACATTCTGAATTTCAAAATTTTCATCGTCTTTAAAAAATGAATTTAAGTAAATATTATTTTCTTTATTATTGATAATAAGTATTTTAGTTCTTTCGGCAATATGATAGCTAAAATAAAATTCATTGTCGTAAACCACAGGATAGTCTGTAATTTCTACCTTTCCATTAATAAATCCTTTTTCGGTGTTAGTATAAACAAGCTCAACGGTTTGCGATGAATTTGCTTTTATATTATAGCTTCCCAACGATTTCAAAGTATCGTTAATAAACAACTTTATTGGCATATCTTGGTAGCTTTCGTTTGATTTGTTCTTTATTTCTACAAATAATTTTTCTTCTCTACCAAAACTTCGGTATGGTGTTTCAAAATACAGACTATCAACGTATAAGTTATTTGATTGGTTGGTAGAAAGTGGCATCAAAAATACTTGTGAGTTTGATTTTTTTGGCAAATTTTGAAAATCTGTTGTAATTTTTTGAAAATCAGAAATAAAATAGTAAGTGTTATTACTATTTTCTTCTGTTTGAATATAATCGTCCATTTTGGAAAAAACAGAGCTTATATTTTTCAAATCGGAGCTTGTATTAGTCTCACTAACAAAGTCTTCTATTATTTCCCGATTGTATAAATGCTGGTGTTTTCCTTCAAAATTATTGGTTAGAAACAAGTATTTTGTTGTTGGTTGATGTGCTTTAACTATGCTATTTGCCTTGTTTTTAGCAACTTCAATAATTTTACCATATTTGCTCTCGGCATTCATACTAAATGAATTGTCTATATAAATACCGATAGTATTCTTATTTTTAGCAATTTGCTCTTGATTTTTCAAAATAACTGGTTGTGCAAAAGCAACTACAAGTGCTATTATTGCCAAAATTCTTGAAATAAGAATAAGTATTTCTTTAAGTTTGGATTTAGATTTTGTTTGCTTTTCTATATTTTTCAAAAACTGCACATTGCTGAAATACACAGTTTTATATATCCTAAAATTAAATAAATGAATTATTATAGGAATTGAAATGGCAAATAAAAACCATAAAAATTGTGGATAAAGAAAGGTCATTCAGGTTGCAGGTTACAGGTTACAAGTTGCAGGTTGTTATTTTAGTGCTAAACAACGCTTTGCGAAATTTGCACCCTGAAACCTGCAACTTGTAAAAATTTACTATTTATTTGATAAGTTTAGAGCAATTTCTAAAATAGTTTCGTCCCAAGGTGGAGCTGCTCTAACTACGTGAGAAAAAATGCTTTCGGGATTTGACGCAATGTATGGGTATATTTTATTTATTCCAATAATGCTTTCTTTTAAAAAATCTATCATTTCTGTTTCATTTTTAAAATCTGAAATTTCTTTCATTCTTGCATATTCAAACCCCGAACCTCCTCGAAAGGAAGTATATCTTTCGGGCTCTTGATTTCTCCAATTTTTTAAATGGTTTTCAAAAAAAACGTTATATTTTGCTCTTAAATCTTTGTTTTCGCCATTTGTTCTAACTAACACATTCATTCCAAGATGACTATATCTATCTTCTAATTCTTTTTTATTAAAAAAACCTATATTTATGCCAAAAACATAAGTCATCTCGTCTTTAACAAAACCAAGGCTTATGAAATGCCAATTATCATCTATTTTTTGGTGCGTAAATTTTCCGAGTTTTTCTTTCAAAAAAGGTTTAATTTGTTTGAAAATCTCTCGACGAACGTCTCTATCTGATACTTTTTGTTGCACTGTTTGTTGATTTAAAGTAAGTTCTTAGTTTTTTTAATCTATCAATCTGCAAATGTATTATTTTTTTAATAAAAAAAGAATTTTTATCTTAATAAAATTTTGTTAAAATTGCATTTTAAAAATTATTAAAAAAAAACACTAAATTATAAATTGAAAATGAGAGTATTACTGGCAATGAGTGGAGGTATTGATAGTTCGATGGCTGCACATTTATTAAAAGAGCAAGGGCACGAAATAATAGGTATAACTTTTATTACTTATGAAGAAAAAAAAGAAAACGAAGCTGGTGGAAACTTGGATTATGTAAATGATGCTCGTCAAATTGCTGACAAACTGGGTTTTAAGCATTATGTTGTAGATATTCAAGATAGTTTTAAGCAACAAATTATTGCTCACTTTATTGATGAATATATGCTCGGACGAACGCCAAATCCGTGTGTGGTTTGCAATCCTTCTATTAAATGGAAAACTTTAATTGAGTATGCAGATGAGTTTGGTTGTGAGTATATTGCAACTGGACATTATTCTGTAATAAATAACAAAAATGGTCGTTATTTTATCACCGAAGCAACCGATGACTGGAAAGACCAATCTTACTTTTTGTGGCGACTTCCACAAGAATATTTAAAAAGAACTTTGTTTCCGCTTGGCGGCTACTTAAAGCCTGATATTAAGAAACTTGCAGCAAAGCTTGGTTTTAATAAACTTAGCGAAAAGAAGGAAAGCTATGATGTTTGTTTTATTAAAGATAAGGATTACAGAACTTTTATCAGAGAAAATACTCCTGATATTGACAAAAAAATAAAAGAAGGTAATTTTATTGATAAAGATGGTAAAATTTTGGGCAAGCATAATGGCTTTCCGTTTTACACAATCGGGCAACGCAAAGGACTTGGGGTGGCAGCAGCTCACCCTTTGTATGTGCTTAATATTGACGCTTCTAAAAACGAAATTTTGCTTGGAGCAAAAGAAGAATTAGCTCAATCTAAGGTTATTGTTTCGGAAATTAGCCTTCAAAAATTTTCGGATATTTCTGATATTCCCGAAGAGGTGGAAATTATTACAAAAATTAGATATAAAGATAAAGGTGCAATTAGTAGGCTGAAAGTTATTGGAGAAAATAAGGTTGAAATAACCTTCTTATCACCAGTTTACGGACTTGCCCCCGGACAATCTGCAGTTTTTTACGACGCTAACGACCTCATTGGTGGTGGATTTATTAATTAACTTTTAGAATTATATATTTTGTGTATTTTCATATTTATGGTAATCAAATACAACAAGTATAATATAAAAAAAAAGACAGTAAATAATTCAACCAAAATACTACAACCAACAAAAAAAGAGACTTTGCACGCAAGGTCTCTTTTTTATACAATATATTTTATACTTTTTAATGCATAAATAAAAGGGGTTAGAGCAATATGAAATTCTTTATGTTTAGAGTAGCTAAAATCTCGGCTAAATATATTAATTACTCAACTTTATGAACTGAGAGGATACTCAGTTTTATATGTAAATGGGTTAATAAAAAAAAGCCTTACATCTCTGTAAGGCTTTGATTTTTAGTGTCGGGGTGGCAGGATTCGAACCTGCGACCCCCTGCTCCCAAAGCAGGTGCGCTAACCGGACTGCGCTACACCCCGTTCTTAATTATTAGACTGCAAAAGTAAATATTTTTTATTAATAAAAAAATTATTTGCAATAAAAATAAAAAAAAGAACTTGCGGAGAAAGGGGGATTCGAACCCCCGGTACGGTTTCCCGCACGCATGTTTAGCAAACATGTGGTTTCAGCCACTCACCCATCTCTCCAATGTTTCAAAAAGCGACTGCAAAGGTAAAATACTTTTTTTTTATTCCAAAAAAATAAATATTTTTTTTAATACTTTTTTTAATAATAAAATGTAAGTCTCCAATCCGCAAATAGTTACGGATTGAAGATTATTAAATTTATTTTATTTTTTCTAATACATCTACTAATAAATCCCAAAATTTAGGAACTGTTGCTATTTCTAAACCTTCTACTGGTGTGTGTGCTCCTTTTATTGTCGGTCCAAACGAAATCATATCTAAGTTTGGATATTTTTCTAAGAACAAACCGCACTCAAGCCCTGCGTGAATTGCTTTTACGGCTGGTTGCTGATTGAACAATTTTTTATACGACGATTCGGTTATGTTCAAAATTTCGGAATCGGTGTTTGGCTGCCAGCCCGGATAACCATCTGAATGAACTACTTTTGCTCCAACCATCAAAAAAGTGCTTTCTACCATTGAGGCAATGTCCAGTTTTGCCGATTCTACCGAACTTCGCTGGCTTGTTACAATTTCTATGGTGTTGTTTTCCGTAAATTTTACAGTAGCCAAGTTTGTAGAAGTTTCTACAAGTCCGTCAATGGCTTTGCTCCAAGCATATACGCCGTGTGGACAGGCATATAGAGAATTTATTAAATTTGTTTTGGTCTCACAATCAATGGCTTGCTGTGGTAGTTCAGATTTTTCTAATTCAAAAATAATGTTTTTTTCTACGTCTTTAAATTCATTTTTAAATATTCCTAAATATTTTTGGTAAAGCTCGTTAAGTTTTTCTACATCGGTTGGTTGTAGGCAAATGGTAGATTTTGCGTCTCTCGGAATTGCGTTTCTTAATCGTCCTGCTTTAAAAGTGGATAGTTGGAATTTTACATCTTTTGACAAATTCCATAAAAAGCGAGTAAGTAGTTTTATTGCATTTGCATGTCCTTTGTGAATTTCGTCTCCCGAATGTCCTCCGTTTAGTCCATCTATTGATATTGTGTAGGCCACTGAATTATTTGCAATTAGCTGTGTTTTGTAATTCAAATTAACAACGGTGTCTATTCCTCCTGCACTGCCGATAAAAAGCTCGCCTTCGTCTTCGGAGTCTAAGTTTAAAAGTATTTCGCCTTCCAAAAATCCTTCTTGAATGCCAAATGCTCCTGTTAGTCCGGTTTCTTCGTCGGCAGTAAAAAGTGCTTCTATTTTTCCGTGTTTGATTTTTGTGTCTGTAAGCACGGCAAGGCTTGCTGCTACTCCAATTCCGCAGTCTGCACCAAGAGTTGTGCCTTTGGCTCGTATCCAGCCATTGTCTATATATGCTTGAATTGGGTCGGTTTCAAAATTGTGTTCTACATCGCTATTTTTTTCTGGCACCATATCTGCGTGACTTTGTAAAATAACTGTTTTTACATTTTCTTTTCCTGCAGTTGCTGGCTTAGTTATGAGAATATTGCCAACTTCGTCTTTTTTGTATGGAAGGTTATTTTTTTTGGCAAAATTTACTAAATATGCTTGAATTTTTTCCTCTTTTTTTGAAGGGCGAGGAACTTGTAATATTTCTTCAAAATAGTTGTAGATAGATGCGGGTTGTAAATCTTTAAATATTGACATAAGTTTGTTTTTTTTGATTATTGAAATTTTATTAATATATTTGTAATTATGAATATTTTACTCTTACATATCTAATACGCTTTAATACAGCAAATTAGACTTAACATTATTTTATCTGACTATTTTTGGAATCTTTCAAATTAACAAAATTTTGAGTGATATAAGATAAAATAATAATTTTCTAAAATAATGATTTTTTTTAGAAATAAAAAAAAATTATAATATATATTTTTAATTAATATTTTAATTTATTTTAAATATATATTTTGTCTTTTCTTATAAATTACAATAGCTTTATTATGAGCAACAAACCAACATACGAAGAATTACAAAATAAAATATATTATCTTGAAAAAAAAATTAAAGATAATGAGAAAGATTTTGAAAACTTGAAAGAAGAATACAAAACTTTTTTCAAAAATTGCAATCAAATAAGGCTTATTATTAATCCAGAAAATGGAGCAATAATTGATGCTAATATTAAAGCATCAGAGTTTTACAATTATCCGATAGATGTTCTTGTAGGCATGAATATAGAACAAATTAATCTTTTGTCTAAGGAGGAGTTAAAATCTAAATTTGAAATATTAAATATTGATTCGGAAAATAAAAGTTATACTTTTAACCATAAATTAGCAAGTGGCGAAATAAAAACAGTTCAGGTAGTTCTATCATCTATAAAATTTGATGGAAAAAAAGCAATACAGTCTATTGTTACTGATGTTAGCCAAACACTTGCAAATCATAAAGAAATATTAAAATTAGAAGCAGACTACAAAAGTCTTTTTGAAAATATTAATGAAATATATTATAAAGTAAATAGAAATAATAAATTAGAATTAATTAGCCCTTCGGCTTACAAACTACTTGGTTATGATAATGATACAGTCTTAGAAAATATTGATTTTTATAATTTTTATCAAAATAAGGAAGATAGGGATAGGTATTTAGAGATTCTAAAAAAGCAAGGTAAAGTTGAGAATTATATAATTAATTTAAAATCCCAAAAAGGGAAAATTATTACAGCTTCGGTAAATTCAAGAATTATTTATGATAGTGAAGGAAATTATGATGGAATTGTTGGATTATTTAGCGATGTAACCACAAGAGAAGAGCGAAAAAATAAACTTATAAAAATTACTGCACAACTAAAACACGCACAGGAGGTTGCAAAATTAGGACACTGGTTTATAGATTTTAATAAAAATACAGAAACTTGGTCGGACGAAATATATAATATTTTGGAAGTTTCTAAGAATATAGAAGTTACTCCCAAGACTTTCCCTGAATTTATTCACCCCGACGATAAAAAGACAGAGCAAGAGAATTGGAAAAAAGCTCTTAAAACAGGAAAATATAATGTAGAATATAGACTTGTTGTAAATGGGAAAATAAAATGGGTAACAGTTAATGCCGACATAATATTTAACTCTCAAAAACAGCCAATTGAGTGCTTTGGTATTACACAAGATATTACCGACAAAGTAAACACAGAAGTTGCTCTATCTGAAAGTGAAAATAAATATAAAACAATAGTAGATTCTACTATTGATGTTATTTTTTCTTGCGATATGTTTGGACGAATTTTATATGCAAACGAACAACACGAAAAAATATTTGGACGAACTTTGGACGAGGTGAAAGGGAAATTGTTTTCTAAATACGTTCCAATTACAGAAGTTCCTAAATTATTGAAAGAATTAAAAAATATTTTTCAAAACAAAGATGTAAAAAACTTACAAACAGCTATTTTTCATAAAAATGGAGAAAAAATTCCAGTTGAAATAAATGGAAGAATAATAAAACAAAATGGAAAGTTTAAAGCCTTTGGTAGCATACGAGATATTAGAGATAGAATAAAATTTCAAAAAGAATTAGAAAAAAACAAACAGAGATACAAGAATTTATTTGAACAATCAACAATTCCTACCGTTTTGCACAACGGAACAAGGATTATTGAAGTAAATGAAGCAACACTTAAATTTGCCGAAGCAAATAGCAGAGAGGAACTTATAGGAAAGTCGCCACTAAGTTTTGTGCATAAAGAATCTCATAAAGTTGTTATTGAGCGAATAACAAATATGATAAATGAAAAAAATTATAGCCCAACTTCTATCCAAGAAAAACTTTTAACCTTAAAAGGAAATGTTCGCTACTCCGAAACTACTTCTAATGTTTTTGAAGTAGATAACCAAAAACTTGTTCTGGTTACTTTTAACGATATAACAGACCGAATAAAGGCAGAAAAAGAGCTAAAAGAAAGCGAAAAAAGATATAGAAATCTTTTTGAACAATCTACCATACCCGGAATTGTTCATATTGAAGGGAGAATTGTTATGGCAAATAATGCTGTATGCAAATTTTCTGAATCAGATAATAAAAATAGCTTGATAGGCAAAAGAATAGAAGATTTTATACTCCCAGAATATTTAGAAAGTAGCAAATCTGAAATGCAAAAGATGCTACGTAGTAAAAAAAACTTTTATCTTAAAAATCAAAAACTTCTAACGGTAAACAAAAACATAAAAATCGCAAATATTTCTGGATTTCTTTTTAAACTACACGGCAAAACAGCAATCCAAATATCCCTTAACGATGTAACCGAAATTGTTAAAATACAAAAACAATTAAAAATTGCAACCCGAAAAGCAAATGAAGCAAACAAACTAAAAAGCGAATTTTTAGCCAACATGAGCCACGAAATCCGAACACCAATGAACGCAATTCTCGGATTTTCGGAAATTCTGAAAAGTAAATTTGATGACAACTCTCAATACAAAATGTTTGTGGATAGCATTTATTCCAGTGGCAAAAATCTTTTAAACTTAATAAACGACATTTTAGACCTTTCAAAAATAGAAGCCGGACGATTAGAGCCACAATACGAAGAAATAAATTTTATTGCACTAATTTCAGATATTCAGCAAATTTTTAGCTTAGAAATAAAAAACAAAGGGCTTGACTTAAAAATAGATATAGATAAAAAAATTCCTCAATATTTAATGCTTGACTACACAAGGCTAAACCAAATATTTTTTAATCTTGTAGGAAACGCATCAAAATTTACCGAAGAGGGCTATATATTAATAAAAATAGAATTGCTCAACGAAACAACCAACTATGCAGATATCAAAATACAAATTAAAGACACAGGAATTGGAATACCCGAAAGTCAAATTAGCCATATTTTTGATAGCTTTAAACAAGTAGATGGGCAAAGCACCAGAAAATACGGAGGAACAGGGCTTGGACTGGCAATAGTAAAACGACTGGTAGAAATGATGAACGGAACAATTAGTGTTACAAGCCAAAAAAACATAGGCTCTACTTTTACTATAATAATAAAAAAAATTGAAAAAGGAATTTCAAATTTTCAAAAAGAAAAAGAAATTTTTAACTTTGAAGACATCAATTTTAGAAAATCAAAAATATTAATTGTAGAAGATATTGAATCTAACAGAGATATTATAAACGCTTATTTAGAAAGTCATAACGTAGAAATTCAAGAAGCTGTAAATGGTTTAGATGCTCTAAAAAAATTAGAAAATTTTAGCCCAAAACTAATTTTGATGGATATTCAAATGCCAGAAATGAATGGATATGAGGCAACTAAAATAATTAAAGAAAAAGATAAAAACATCAAAGTTATAGCACTATCTGCATTTGCAATGAACGAACAAGTAGAAAAATATAAAGATATTTTTGACGACTACTTAACAAAACCAGTATCCGAACACGACTTAATAAAAATATTAAACAAATATCTAAAAGGAAAGGAAAATGACAAAGAACTGAACAAAAATATAAAAACCAAAATAAAAACAGAACTTCTTCCTTACTACCAAAATGTTAAAAATAACCTATCTTTAGACGAAACATTAGAACTTTCGGAAAAATTAATTAATTTTGGACAAAAATTTGATATAGAAATATTTGTTGAACAAGGAACAAAATTGCAAAATGCAACAAAAAATTTCAAATTAGAAAAAATGGAGACTATTTTGGAACAACTAAAAAACATAATAAAATAAACTTAAATATATTCTATCTTTTTGATAACAAATAATATATTTCAAAAAAAACAACATAAAAATATATGAAGAACACAATATTAATAGTAGATGACATTAAAAAAAATTTAGAACTACTTGCCTCAATTTTATACAATGAATCCTACAACGTTCTTTTTGCCACCAGCGGGCAGCGAGCCTTAGAAATAGTTGCCGAAAAAAAACCAGACCTAATCCTTCTTGACATAATGATGCCTGTTATGAACGGATACGAAGTATGCCAAAGACTTAAAGAAGACGAACTTACAGAAGACATACCAGTAATTTTTATTACAGCCAGAACAGAAGAATACGCAATAGTTGAAGGCTTTGAAGTGGGGGCAGTTGATTATATTACAAAGCCATTTAACAAAGCCGAACTAATTGCAAGAGTTAATACTCACCTGAAAATTAAAAATCAAAATAATTATATATTAGAACAAAAAAAAGAATTAGAAAATAAAAACAAAGACTTAGAAACACTAAACAATAACTTAGAAACCTTAAACAAAGACTTAGAAGATGCAAACCAACAGATTATTAATAGTAACGTAGAACTTGTTAAAAAAGAACAAGAATTTCGTTCAATCTTTGACAACATAGACGACATCTTTTACCGAACAAACATGAACGGAGACTTGTTGATGATAAGCCCTTCTGGACGAAAAATACATGGAGAAGAAAAAATTGAAAATATAAAAACAAAAAATGTAGAACACACCTTTGTAAATCCCGAACAAAGAGTAAAATTAATTAACAAACTACTGAAAGACGGAAAAGTAGATAATTTCTTATTACAATTAAAAAACTACAAAAACGAAAATATTTATGTAGAAGCAAACAGCTACTTAATTTTAGACGAAGAAACAAAACTTCCAATAGCAATAGAAGGAATACTTAGAGACATAACAGAAGAACAAAACTATAGAGAACTACTAAAAGAAGAACAACAAAAACTAAACACAATTTATAGAAACGTTCAATCCGGCATAGTGCTAATAGATGCAGAAACTTATAAAATAGTAGATGCAAACCCTGCTGCCCTAAAACTATTAAAAAATTTAAAAACATACGAAGAAAGCAAAGACTGCACATCAATATGCAACAAAAAAAATGCAAAAATAGATTGCCCTATGAACAACAACACAACCAAAGTGGCAAATCATGAATGTATATTAATAAATAAATACGACGAAGAAATCCCAATTCTAAAATCTATTTCCGAAATAAAAATAAGAGGAAAAAAATTCTACTTAGAAACTTTTACAGACATTTCTTTACAAAAAGAAATGCAAAAAAAACTAAAAGAAAAAAGCAAAAAAATACAAGAACAAAATCACGAAATAATATCAAGCATAAACTACGCATACAAAATTCAAAATGCACTTCTCCCATCAGAAGACTTTATGAAAAACTACATGCCAGAAAATTTTATATTCTTTAAACCAAGAGATATTATTAGCGGAGACTTCTACTGGACAAAACAAATAAACAACACATTCTTTGTAGCAGTTGCAGACTGCACCGGACACGGAGTTCCAGGAGCATTTATTAGCACAATAGCAATAACAATGCTTAACGAAATTGTAGGACGAAGATACATATTAGAAACAGACAAAATACTAAACGAACTAAGACAACAAATAATACTTCTACTACACCAAGACCACATAAGATCAAAAACAATACACGATGGCTTAGACATAGCACTCTGTTCAATAGACCTTTACGACTACAAACTAAACTACTCCGGAGCATACAACCCGCTAATATACATTTCTAAAAATGATGAAACAA
>Ga0193956_1000298_pt1 | contig 23399 bp, 19 predicted proteins | sample BB_7_MG_FD_140358 | JGI IMG/M metagenome (GOLD analysis project Ga0193956, IMG submission 140358) | Microbial mat bacterial communities from the Broadkill River, Lewes, Delaware, United States - BB_7_MG | ecosystem: Environmental > Aquatic > Freshwater > River > Microbial mats | place: USA...
GATTCAATTTCACCTGAAAAAACTTCAACAGCTTTTTTCACTAAAGGGTGAGCAAGAGCATCTTCGCGTAAACGCCGCCCCCGATCACTCTCTTTCTTCTCTTCTGCTGCCACCAACGATAAGGGAGCCTCTTTTTGTCGCGACAAGGCTTCGATGACAACCTTCACGTCTTGCCCAAAGAACTGCTGAGCAACCCCGTCAAGCCGTTCTTTGGTTTCAGCATCGCCAAGTTGCTGCATAAGAAAAGAGCCTGAAGCAAAACCGACGCGCAATAGCGGCAACTCAAGCGCGAGCAAACTACCGTGCTCAAGCAATGAACCAATCCGTGGCCGTTCGGCCTTAACAAACTGAACAAACTCCAGCCAACCACGTGCTTGCGATGGCGCAACACCTGGAACCTCAACGTTCGGCGCAGCAGAATAGCCAGCCTCTTCCTCGATTACGGTTGGCGGCTGCGGCGCTTCAACAACGTCAACTTGAGGAGCTGTAATTGGTGCGGCAGCGGCCACAGGCTCTGGTGACTCATTGACTTGCGCAACCACAGGAGACGCAGTAGATAGTTCAACAGATGACGACGCTGAACTTACAGCGGGAGCATGGTTTGTCGTCTGCGGCGCAACCGCAACACGACGTGGCAGGGACTGGCTCGCACTCCCCCCCTCTAAAGCTTCGATCTTCTGAATCAACTCAGAGATCTCCCGCGACGGAGGTAGACTCGCAGCGCGAATCAGACTCATTTCAACTAAAAGCTTGGGATAAACCGACCCAGCAAGCTCAGATTCTGTCTTTATCAATAAGCTCAACAACCGCTGCCAATCATCTTGACAGGCCAAGCTGGCTAAATGTTTCAAAGCCTGCAATTCATCACCAAACAAACCCAACTCTTCTTGTGGATCAACAACCAACTCGCACAAAACAACCAAACGAACAGCCTCAACAAGCTCTTGAGCAAACTGCCGAAAGGAGTGTCCAAGATCGTCAACCCGACGAACTACTTCAAGAACCATGGAACAGTTTTGCTGCATACAGCCCTCTAGGGCATCAAACAACAAGCGCTGATCAACCATTCCAAGCAGTCCCTGAACGTCATCGTCGGAAACATTTTCCGAACAAAAAGCAACCACCTGATCAAGCGTTGACAAACAATCACGCATACTGCCACCACCGCGTTGTGCGATTAGTGCCAAGGAACGGTCTGAAATGTCAATTTTTTCAGCATCGACAATGCGACGCAATTGAGCAACCACTTTTGGAGCGGGAATTTTACGGAAATCAAAGCGCTGGCATCGCGACAAAATAGTGACAGGTATTTTATGTGGCTCAGTGGTGGCAAAAATAAATTTGACGTGCTCAGGTGGCTCTTCGAGGGTTTTTAACAACGCATTGAAAGCGTTGATGGATAACATATGGACTTCATCAATAATAAATACTTTATAACGCGACTGCGAAGGCATGTAGCGTAATGTTTCTCGCAACTCACGCACATCATCAACACCGTTATTGGATGCGCCATCAATCTCAAAGACGTCAACACTTTGACCCTCTGTAATTTCCGTACAGGAGCGACAGACATTACACGGCTCAATAGCAGAGTCCTGTTCACAATTTAACGCTTTAGCTAAGATTCGTGCGGCAGACGTTTTACCGACTCCACGAGCGCCAGTAAACAAGAAGGCATGGTGAACACGACCACTTGAGATCGCATTTGCCAAGGTGCGGCTCACATGCTCTTGGCCAATCAAGTCGGCAAAAAGTTGTGGTCGCCATTTTCGCGCGAGAACCAGATAGGACATTAAAGGCCATGCCTCCACGTGAGGTGTTGTAGCGTACTCTTACGACGCAACGATCATTGCAGTATGAAGTTTTACGGCTGAAAAATCAACGCTCGGTGCAATAAAAAAGACAACTACGTTGCTAAAAATAAGGGTGAAGGCTCAAACAAAAAATTGCCGCCACAAGTGGCAACCAGGCACCCCCACGGCACACAGACTGCATCGTTACCGCTGCTCCCTTCCGGGCCTGACGGAGTTCGCGACCGTCCGTTGCGCGGGACCTGGTTGCCGCTTCTAACGGCAATCGGTTATACCACACATCAAACTAACCTACATTATCAGTAAAGAAACCAGCTGACAATGCATTCAACTCTAAAAGAAATGGCGGAGAGGGAGGGATTCTCCCACTACGTCACCAACATCATGTTGGTTCCTGCGTAGGCTCCCCTACATTCACTGCCGTGGACGTCCTGTCCACTCATCTGACATTTAGTCAGCGTTCACTACGCTTCGAACCCAAACAATCATTTCTCTAAAAGAAATGGCGGAGAGGGAGGGATTCGAACCCTCGGTACCTTGCAGTACACCCGCTTTCCAGGCGAGCACCTTCGGCCGCTCGGTCACCTCTCCACTCAAGCCGCAAACAATACACAGCATCGAACACCATGTAAAGAGTTTTCTACAGTAACAACCCATCCAGATCGACCTAACCCCACTTAACACAAAAAGCAATTCAACCAAGATCGATGACCACACTACCTGCGATCAACACCCGTATCCAGCCAATAGACATATTTTTGCAGCTTGTTTTTCCACAACTGATGCTGATGGTCAAACGCAGAAGCTGGAACAACTAAAGCGACCAGAAAGACTGTTGCCACAAAAACTTTCCCCCCACTCATATCACCAACACCCCCTTGACCAGCGCTGAAATCGTTTCAACCATGGCAACAGCTGAACAGGTAAATGCTCACGTTGCCACACCCCAGCAGCCATCTTATTTCCTTCAGCGACAGTGGGATAAATATGAATTGTCGACAAGATTTTTTTTAATCCAAGTCCATACTTCATTGCTAAGACGTATTCAGCGATGCAATCGCTGGCGTGACTGCCAACAATCGTTACGCCAAGTATTTTATCTTTACCTTGTGCGGTAATGATTTTAATCCACCCTTGAGTTTGAGAGTCGGCAATAGAGCGATCCAACTCACCGTAATCAAAACGGGTCACCTCATAGGCAATTCCACCCCTCTTAGCTTCTTGTTCATTAAGACCTATTCGCGCCACCTCAGGATCGACAAACGTCGCCCACGGTACCAGTCGATAATCGACCTTAGAGCGCCAGAACCGATCAAATAGCGCATTCACTGTTGCATAACCAGCCTGATGAGCTGCCATATGGGTAAACAGATAAGGACCGACCACATCCCCAGCACAATAGATACTCGCCACTGAAGTGCGTAAGGTTCCATCAGCAAGCAGTCCACCACGAGGATCCACCTTAACGCCTAACTCTTCGAGTCCAAAGCCTGTGGTTACGGGTTGGCGACCAACGGCAAACAATATTTCGTCAAAGTCAATTTCGACCCCCCCTGTTGGCGCATCACAGAGCAACCTTCGTCCATGACTGTGCGCCACAATTGAATTTAAATCATGCTTAAAATGAACAGTTAGCCCCTGAGCCTCAAAAACCTTCAACAGCGCAGCAGAGACATCAGCATCTTCACGTTTCAACAACCGATCACCATGAACAACCTGCGTAACATGACAGCCTAGCCGCGAAAAAGACTGAGCCAGTTCACAGCCAATCGGGCCACCACCAACAACAACCAACCTCCGTGGTTTTTTCCGTAACTGCCAAACCGTATCCGAAGTTAAAACGGCACCCAGTTCCAATCCTGGAATATCGGGAATCATTGGTGCGCCGCCCGTCGCAACGATAATGCGTCGTGCACTCACCTTCCTAGCACCTATTTCTACCTCATGTGGCGAAACTACCGTCGCCCTCCCTGTCGCGCACTCCACCCCTAAAGACTCGTATCGCGCTACGGAATCATGTGGCTCCACCTCTGCGATCACCCGTTGCACCCGCTCCATCACTCGAGCAAAATCAACCCCAACCTCAACTCGTGACAGGCCCAAGTGTTCAGCCTGTTGTAGCTCAGCGGCCAATTTCGCAGAACGAATCAATGCCTTACTCGGTACGCAGCCGCGATTCAAACAATCGCCACCCATCTTCGCCTGCTCGACGAGCAACACCCTCGCTTGCAAACCAGCAGCGAGATAGGAGCTAACAAGACCTGCTGAACCAGCCCCAATCACCACAAGATTATAATCGTATTTTTCAGGAAGAATTTTGGATAGAAACTTAGATTGAACGACCATATTTAAACCTCCGAAGTTAAAATATACGCCACGATTGTTTTACTTTTAAGCATACCTCATTACTAAAAAAACAACAGATTTTCTAACCAGAACTCTTAGCGTATTTTATGTATTGCAAACCCATTTCAGCTAAACTATGGTAAGGTAATTCGTTGGCTAAATAGATTCAACACAACCTCTTTTCAGGACACTTACCATGAAAGCTTTGGTCTTCTGTATTCAACATCGACGCGAAGAGATCAACTTTCTTCTCAGTCAAGTTGACGTGCTAACGGAGGTTAAGATTGTTAGTCCATCTGCACTCATTGGCCTAGAAGATTGCGACGTTTTCATTGTTGTTGCTGGAACTGAACAAAAAAAACAGGTTGCCTTAAATCTCCATCTCAGCTCCATATCGCCCGGAATCCCTGTAGTTTATCTAACCTCTTTAAATGATCCCTGCCGAGCTGAAGTACTCGAACTAGGCTGTTCGGACTGCTTAGCTTTTGAGATGCGCCTTGATGAATTATCCGCACGGCTACACATTGCGATAGCGGGGAAACAAGAACTAAAGCGTTTAGCCCAAGACAAGCAAAACATGAGTCGCAGCCTAATGATCGATGGACTTACAGGTCTGTGTAATCGCAAAACATTTGATCGTGCCTTAACAACCGAACTAGCGCGTTTTAAGCGACAATCAATTCCATTCGGCCTCGTGCTTCTCGATATTGATTTTTTTAAAAATGTTAATGACACCTACGGTCATCAGACTGGTGATCATGTCTTGAAGAAGGTCGCAGCACGGATAACATCAAGCCTTAGAACCCTAGATATCCCCTGCCGCTACGGAGGTGAGGAGTTTGCCTTGATTCTACCTGGCCTCACAGCAACTGAATCCTACGCAGCAGCCGAACGAGTTCGCAAGCTCATTGAAGATATTCCCCAAAAGGTTCTCAACGGGCCAGATAAAATCACGGTAAGCGCTGGAGTGTGTTCAACTCATATTATCCATGACCGTTTCCAAGTGACGGAAAAAGATTTAATCGAATGGGCAGACATTGCGCTTTATGAGGCAAAACATAAAGGGCGCAATCAAGTAAAACGGGCAGAACGCCCAGTGGACCAACTTGAAGGGGAGGAGCAGCGTGCTTAACCTTGCTGCGACAACAGCTTATTTATTCCGCTAACCTAAGGCGCTTTTCAGCTTTTTTCTTTTGCCGCAGCGTACGAAAAAAAATCGTTAGCATCTCACTACATTCATCACCGCACACCCCTTGAGTCACGTCAACATTGTGATTAAAGCGTTCATCAACAGCTAGGTTGTAAAGTGAACCAACCGCACCAGCTTTCGCATCAAAAGCGCCAAAAACCAAGCGCGGAATACGTGCCAAAATAATCCCCCCCATACACATCACACATGGCTCCAAGGTGACATAAAGGGTTGCATCATCAAGGCGCCACGACTCCATACGCTTTGCCGCCTCGCGCAAAACGATCAATTCTGCATGAGCAGTAGGGTCTTGCCATAACTCACGCCGATTTCCCGCAGCAGCAACCACTTTTCCATGAACAACCAACACCGCACCAATGGGCACCTCACCTAGCTGTTCAGCTGCCCTTGCCTGATCCAGTGCCAACTCCATATAGAGCTGATCTTGTTTTTCACATGATATTTTAACCATTATGCATACTCTTCAGTAGACCTTTACACATTAGAGCTATTGACTTCCCATCAAAAATACCAGAAAATAATTAAATTAACTTACTTTGATTCAAGGAACTAGAATGACTTCTTTACCCATGCTGGCGCAAGACAAATTTACATTTTTTAAAAATTTACCAGATGGTGAAATTGGCAACTTGATGGAGTTTTGCACCCACCACAAAGCATTGGCTGGAGAAATTCTTTGGCATGAGGGCGACAACGACAATCAAGCTGCTTTTATCCTCAAAGGTAAGCTCGGAATAAAAAAAATGACAGAGTTTTCAAACCGGCACATTATCGTCGGCACCTACAGTGCAGGTTCGGTTGTTGGTGAGCTGTGTCTACTCACCGATAACGAGCGAGCAGTTACCGCTGAAGCGATTACCGATGTCGAATTACTACTATTATCAAATGAACGATTTGAGCAATTAATCAAATCTCACCCCGAACTCGGACTAAAACTATTGCGTGGTCTATTTAAAATGACGAGCAAGCGTTTAACTAAATCTTACGAGAGAATTGCATCAATCTTTTAAAATCTTCGCCCACATTCAACGAATATAAAACGCCAGCCTTTCAATAAAGGCTGGCGTTTCTCTTTTTTATTACCCTGCGCAACCTAGCTTTTTCGTCCGTTCAGCAACATCATCATTGGCATACTTAAATAAATAACGAATCAACGATTTCTTCTGTTCTTCAGTCATCGTCGATAATACCCGAGAATGCTGCTCATCAATCGGTGACCGCACCTGCTGGGCCCAGTATTCGAGACCATGCGCACTAATTTTCAACCGCCCACCCTCCTTTCCCGAAGCGTGACACGTTGCGCAACTTTGCTTATATAGTGCTTTTCCTTCACGCCATGAAACTTTCGCTAGAACTGCTTGGCTGGTTAATAAGACAAACGCTAAACTAAACATCGAAAGTAATACTTTATTCATGGGTGGCTCCTTTAAGGATTGAGTTAAGACAGAGAACGAGCATTCATTCCAAAGTAACATATAATCATACAGATAATACAGTCAAGCCTAAATTCAACATCAAAAAAGACATTTCAAACAAAACCGGCCCGAGAGAAATATTCCCTCGGGCCGGTTTACCTAATTAATCTTCAATATAAGCGGTAAGACTAAAACTTACCAAACTCGTCGTCATCGAGAGCGATAAATTCATCGCCTGTGGATGTTTTCCCTCCACCCCAACTGTCATTCGCTGGCGCAGCGGCTGGGGCTGCTGCCGCAATGCGTGGCTGACCTACCGAGGCAGCTGGAGCTGGCGTTGCCATCCCCATAGAATGACTTGAACCATAAAGGGTAAAGCGACCAAGCATTTCACGAAGTTGACCCGCTTGGGCAGCAAGCTCTTCTGCCGTCGCAGCGCATTGAATTGCGTTACCCGTATTAAGCTGGGTAACTTCGTCAATTTGAGTTAAGCCAATACTGATCTGCTGAATCCCCATTGTCTGTTCATCCGACGCCGAGGTGATCTCACTAACAAGATCAGAAACCTTAGTGATCGAATCAACGATACCATCCAGCGCGGCAGCCGTTCCTTCCGCAATCTTAGTACCATTCCCTGCTTTTTGCACTGCGCCCTCAATGAGGCTAGCGGTTTCGCTAGCAGCCTTAGCGCTTCGTGCTGCAAGATTACGAACCTCTTCAGCAACCACGGCAAAACCTTTACCATGCTGACCAGCTCGCGCCGCTTCAACCGCAGCATTTAGAGCAAGGAGGTTGGTTTGAAAGGCAATCTCATCAATAACCTTAATGATTCGCGAAATACTCTGAGCCGATTCATTAATCTCACCCATGGCCTCGACCATATCGTGCATCTGCTCATTACCTTGCGTAGCGGATGTTCGCGCCTCAGTAGCTAACAAGTTCGCCTGCGTTGCATTATCAGCATTTTGCTTAGTACGTGAAGCCATCTCTGTCATGGAGCTATTGATCTCTTCAAGAGACGATGCTTGCTCCGTTGCAGCTTGAGACAGTTGCTGACTGGTATCAGAGATTTGATCGGCACCAGAAGAAATTTGGCTCCCAGCAATCTGAACTTGGCCCATACTATCGTTAAGAGAGTTATTCGCTTGCGAGAGAGGATCTTTAATCAACCCTTTAGCGGCAAAAGTGAAGTTACCCTGGGCCAAGTTATTAAATGCAGCCAAGACTTCTTGCTGAAGATTGTCGGCAAAAGAATCCATCGCTTTCCCCATACGACCCATCTCGTCGTTTTGATCAAACCGGAGACGTTGATCCAACTTACCTTGCCCCATCGCTTCAATCATCGCCACACTTTGGTCCAGCGGCTTAACCAAATAACGCAAAACAAATAAAGTCAGCGCAATAGCAAAAACAATTAGACCACCAAACACAAGACTACCACCCGTCCACAGCGATGACATAAGGTACGCATCAGCTTCATCAAGAGACTGAATAACTTCAAAGGCACCGTGTATTTCACCAACTTTCCAATTTTCTAAGCGCGCTCCAGTTGGATCAACGCCACGATCATTCCCCCAAACAGCCTGTGATGTTTTAGGATCGCCATGGCACAGTAAACATATTTCAGTCAAGACAACAGGGCGGAAATAGCGCACGGCATTTCGCGCTTCATCTATCTCGTAATATTCGGAAAGGTTTCCCGCTTTCATCGCCTTCAGTGCGCGTGCCTCAAATTCATCTGGCTCATTCGCAGGATTTCTAGGCTGGAATTTCGGTACCTTAAACTCGTAGCCACCCTCTTTCGCTTTGCGCATTGCCGCATTCCACGATGAAACAACGGGAACCGAAACAAGCAATCTGTCCTTATGGCCTGCATCCGCAAATTCACGCAACATTGTAGGGGTAAACACTTGTTTTTTATAAAGCTCCTCCATCCCTTCACGTGTTGATTCAACCGTTACCGTGATGGAGCGTGCCTTATCGACACAAACATCAATCGCATTCTGCTTAGTTTGATTAATGTAAGCTGCAAACAGTACGATCAATAACAATGAGGGCAAAAGGATGCTTACCCCAATAATTTTGACCTTGATGGACAGATTTTTCATAAAAACTCCCCGAAACGAAATTGATTACCCACCCAAGAAAAATTGTTTTTCACTAAGGCGGCCAAAGTAGAGATAACAATAAACAAAGTTTTAATGTATCACTCGCGAATGATTGACTCAACACAAGAACACATCAATTTAAAACTAATATGTCATTTAAATCAATGTGACTAACGAAACGAATCCCGTTCTTCTCGTGTCTCTTTTACAGATTTTTCAGTACGATGACGACTCACTCCGCCTTTGGCAACACCAATTTTTTGCGATAGATAGATACTGGAATGGCCACTAAACAGGTAAGACAAAAAACAAGCAATAGCAAAATATTCCAAATACTGCGCACCGAACAATTCAACCCCCATCACCGTACAAGCCAGCGGAGTATTGGTTGCTCCTGCGAAAACAGCAATGAATCCAATCCCTGCGAGCAGATCAACAGGAACACCTAACATGTTCGCCAGCGCTGCACCCAATGTAGCACCGACAAAAAACAGTGGTGTGACTTCACCGCCCTTAAATCCGCAACTGAGGGTGATGGCCGTAAGGAGTAATTTCCACCACCAACTCCAAGGAGTGATCCCATCACCACTAAAGGCATTAACGATAGAGGCCCCCTCAGTACCAATTGAGCCGACACCAAGGCCAAGATAATCTCGGGTACCAAGCATGAGAGTGATACCGAGAACCAACAGAGCACCAACTACTGGCCGCAGCCAATAGCACGAGATTAAACGCTTAAAAAGAGCACTAAACAGATGCGTTAATTCAGCAAATAAAAAACCTGCGAGACCAAAAAGAGTAGCCGCAAACATCACTTTAGCTGCAAGGATAGGGGACACGTGGGCAACGACGGCATCAATATGCAACTCAGGGGCAACGATTTGATATTGAGTGTGGCCAATCCCCCAACTGGTGCAGACTAAATCACCAATAACGCTAGCCATCAGGCAAGGGATCAAGGCGTCGTAGCGCATTTTACCTATGGCCAATACTTCGAGCGCGAAAATCGCTCCCGCTAACGGCGTACCAAACACGGCTCCAAAACCAGCAGCAACACCGCAACTAAGAAGAATTCGCGTATCATTGCGACCTAATTTAAACGGAGCGACAAAAACCTGAGCAATACTTCCGCCCATCTGTACTGCCGTTCCCTCACGCCCTGCTGAGCCACCAAACAGATGGGTCACCACTGTGGCAAACAACACCAACGGCAACAGCCGTTTTGGCACTCCTGCACCGGGCTGATTAATTTGCTCCATGACCAAATTATTGCCCGCTGAAGCAGTATCACCGTAATGATGATAAATCATCACGATACCGACACCAGCAAAAGGGAGAAGGTAGATTAGGTCAGGATGCGCTAAACGCCCCTGAGTCGCCTCAGCCAACAACCACAAAAAAAATGCAACACTGGAACCGATCAATATGGCTACGGGAGTCACCATCAACAACCAGCGCAACACAAACCACCCTAAACTTATATGTTCCCGCACATCCCAGCGCATCATTTACAGTTGGCCCTAACATACTAATAAGAAAAGAGTTAACTTTATTAGAATACGCCCTTACTCTCGATTATGACAAATATTTTTCTCGTAAACATTTTTTATTAATTTTGCCCACACTGGTTTTATCAATCGCATTGACAAACTTCACCCGCGTCAAGATCACTTGCTTTGAGATGACACCGGTATCGGTATATTCATGCAGCAACGCCAGAAGATCTTTTTTGCTGGGCAAATCTTCCAGACCATCCTTCAACACCACTAAAGCCAGCGGCCGTTCGCCCCATTTCTCATCAGGTTGAGCAATTACAGCGACTTCAGCTATTGCACTATGGTGCGAGAAGATATCTTCCAACTCTAACGATGAGATCCATTCGCCACCACTCTTAATCACATCCTTAGTGCGATCGGTAATTTTCACATAACCACGTGCATCGCGCATTGCGACATCGCCAGTATGCAGATATCCCCCCCGCCACAAATTTTCCGAATTTTTTGTATCTTTCAGGTATCCCTGAGTCAACCACGGTGCCCGAGCAACAATTTCACCACTATTCTGTGCGCCGAGGTCAACATCTTGCACCTCTTCATTGACCACCCGCAAATCAACCAACGGCATAGGTCGCCCCGTCTTACAGCGATATTCGATCTGCTCTTCGCGGTCGAGTTTCAACATTTCGGCATCAAGATGGGCAAGGGATAACAGTGGGCAGGTTTCAGACATGCCATAGCCAGTAAAAATATCGATCCCTCGATCTAAGGCTTCATTACACAACACCTTTGACAGTGCTGAGCCACCAATAATAACTTTCCAGCGGCTCAAATCACATTGATCAATCTTGGGGCTCTTAAATAACATATGCAAAATCGTTGGCACACAATGAGAGAAAGTCACCTGTTCATGGGCAATCAAATCTAACAAAACATCGGGTGAATATTTACCCGGATAGACCTGTTTAACCCCTAGAACCGTCGCCACATAAGGTAATCCCCAAGCGTGAACATGAAACATCGGTGTGATCGGCATATAAACATCACCTTGATGCATTCGTCCCTGCGTTTCGGGAGTTCCAAGAGCAGCCAAAGCACCCAGAGTGTGAAGCACGAGTTGACGGTGACTAAAATAGACGCCTTTGGGCATCCCCGTTGTCCCAGTGGTGTAGAACGTTGTTGCTCGCGTATTTTCATCGAAGTCATTAAATGTCGCCAACGGCGATGCTTTTGCGAGGCAACTTTCATAATCGGTACTGAACGGGATCTGGCTATCAAAGTCTTCATCACTATCTGTCAATAGAATGTAATCACGAACGGTAGCAATCCGCCCCTTAATTTGTTCGACAATAGGGATAAAATCGCTATGGATAAGCAGAACATCGTCTTCGGCATGATCAACAGTGTAAAGGATTTGCTCGGGAGAAAGCTTTACATTCACCGTATGCAGCACAGCGCCAATCATTGGTACGGCAAAAAAACATTCCAAATAACGGTGACTATCCCAATCCATCACGGCAACGGTGTCACCAGGTTTCACCCCCATGTCGATCAGAGCATTGGCTAAGCGACAAATTCGTTCTTGCAAGGTCTTATAACTAAACCGCTGCTGGTCGCGATAGACAATCTCTTGCTCAGGACAGTTTACAATAGGAAATTGAAGTAAGTTCTTAATCAAAAGGGGATAAGTATAGGCAGATTCAGTACGGGAGATGAGAGGATCTGGCATCGAAACAACACTCCATAATAAGATAAAGGGAAATATAGATAGTAACTAGTGCGACGAATGACGGCCAAAGGAGCTTAAAACTGCCGCACCACACAAAGCACTAAAAATAGCTAATGAAACTTGCATACTTTGGATAAACTCATCTTGAGTTGATACCGTAACAGCCTGTTCCCCCAAATAGAGTGAAAAGACCACGGTTATGATCGCCATACTTGCCATCATACCAAGGGTGCGCATACTTGCCGAAAAACCGGAAGCGACACCAAGATCACGTGCAGAAACGCTGCCCATAATAGCACTGGTGTTCGCCGTTGAAAACAGGGCAAATCCTACACCTAACAACACCAGCACCACCACGATAAAGCCGAGCGATGTCACCGCTGAGATTGTTGCAGCCACACCGATACCTGCGGCACAAAACACCATGCCCAATGTCGCCACTTTGGCAGCGGGAAAGCGATCAGCCAAACGGCCACATACGGGTGAAAATACTGTTTGCACGATAGGTTGAACGATCAGCACCAAACCTGCAACATGTGGCGCAAAACCTTTTACATATTGTAAATATAAACTCAAAAAAAACGTAATACCAAACGTTCCAGCGTAATTAAATAAAGCGGCAATATTACTTAGGGCAAACACTCGATTATGGCGTAATAAGTTGGTATTAAGCAACGGATAGCGTTGCCGAGATTCAAAGCGTAAAAATACGACAAGTCCAACAATGCCAAACAACGCCAATAGCAACCAAGCACCACCAAGTTTTAACTTCATGACGCCGACAATTAATGCCATGATTGACAGAGCGTAAATAACCCAACCACGCCAATCAAACGGTTCATCCGCAGCGCTCGCCCCCTCCATTGAGAGCTTCACCGTAGCCACGGAAAAAGCCACAACTCCCAGCGGCACACACAAATAAAACAGAGAACGCCAGCCCAACCAAGTGACTAACGCCCCACCCAAAAACGGCCCGCAGGAGATCCCAGCATAGACACTTGCCGTGGCAATCCCCAAGGCCCTGCCTCGTTGGCTCGCAGGAAAAGCTGTAACCACCATCGCCATGGTGGTCGCCATCACCATCGATCCGCCCATTCCTTGAAAAAAACGCAATAAAATAACAATGTGAATAGACCACGCTTGCGAAATGAGACCTCCTGAAACAGTAAAGACGGCCAAGCCTAGGCGAAAAATTTGCCGCCGACCAACAATATCTCCTAGCCGGCCCATCGCCAACAAAAACACCGATGCCGATACCACATAGGTCGTTTCAACAAGACCCAACTGAACTGCACTTGCGGAAAATTCGCGGCCAATAACGGGTAGAGCCACCCCAACTGCTGACATCATAAATGGCATTAAAAAATGAGCCACACACACCACAGCAAGGGTCGCCATCTGTGACTCAGGTTGGTGTGAACGATTTATTTCATCATGGAACGGCATAGCTCTCCTATAACATCGTCATCAGGCTGTACACAAACTTAAATAACAAGTTATCATACCATGCGGAGTAGTCTGTTGCCATACACTGGTAAAACAGTTACTATTGAGAGTACAATCATTAAAGAGGGCTATTCTCACAGCAATACACCTTCCAAAAGAAGGGCCGAATCATGCCACTTGAACAACATCTCCAACCAATTCACCATCAAGGTTCAATTTTTTACCCCATTGCCCAGCACTATTTATGGGTTTTATCCATCGCGGGAATACTACTCTTTATTCTATGCATTATTTTGCTGCGAACCCTTCGTGACCGCCAGCATAAAGACACCCTATTAAAGCGCAACGAAGAACGACTCCGCCTCGCCCTCGACGGATCACAAGACGGATTCTGGGATTGGAATGTTGCAACAGATGAAAATTTAGTCGATAAGCAATGGTGCCAGATGTTGGGCTACCAACCCGATGAGATCGAGCAGACAATGGATCAATGGAAGAGGCTCGTTCATCCCGACGACCTTCCCACTGCAACACAAACCCTGCAAAAATGTATGAACAAAGAGTTTTCCCACTTCGCCAGTGAATTTCGCATGAAAATGAAAGATGGCAATTGGAAATGGGTAATTGGACGTGGCATGGTAGTTACTCGTGACGAAAATCAACGCCCGCTACGTTTAGTCGGCACCCACCGAGATATTAACCGCCAAAAAGAAGCTGAGATTGCCCTAAAAAAAGCACTACACAACGCAGAGACCGAACGTAACAAGATCGATGCAATTTTAAAATCAATTGGTGATGGCCTCATGGTTACGGGACAAGACAACCAAATCACTCTCGTCAATCAAACGGCTAAAAGGTTGCTACGGATTGATGATTTTGACAAAAGACCCACAGACAGTACTGAAACAGTCAACGGAACATTATTTACCTCGCAGCTCAATAGCATTCTCAATGGTGACAAAGAAAAAACAAATATTGATCTAGAAATATACGATACAACCTTGCAGCAAACGCGAACAATTCAAGCCCGATTTTCTCCTATTTACGACATCAACCAGCACCCTATAAGTGTCATTACAACCTTGCAAGATGTCACTCGGATTCGAGAGATGGCTCGACTAAAAAGTGAATTTATCTCCACAGCAGCCCACGAACTACGCACACCCGTTACTGCAATCATGGGTTTTGCTGAGTTGCTGATTGAAAATCATGAACTCCCCATGAATGTCCAGCAAGAATATCTTCAAATCATCACCGACAAATCTGAAGCACTCTCGACCATTGTCGATGAACTTCTTGACCTCAGCCGCATTGAAGCGGGGCGCATCATCACCCTAGACCAACAAAGCTATCCGCTCGACACCGTACTCCTACCATTTATCAATCAATATCGGGACAGCTGTCCAACACATAATATTATTACGGACTTTCATCACTTACAAACAATCCTGCTTATCGACAAAAACAAACTAACACAAGCAATCGAAAACATTTTAAGCAATGCGATTAAGTACTCTCCTGACGGCGATGCAATCACCATTAGAACCGATAAGACGGCTACAGACTTTGTTATCAGCGTGACAGACCAAGGTATTGGAATGTCACAGTCACAACTTGAACGAATCTTTGATAAATTCTACCGCGCTGACAACACCAACACCGCGGTTGGTGGCCTCGGAATTGGGTTGTCGATTGTTAAAAACATCATTGAAGCCCATCATGGCACCATAGAGATAAACAGCACCCTTGGTGTCGGCAGCACCGCAACCATCACCTTACCGCTACCTACAGATGATAACGACTGTGGAAACTAAAGCTACCGAAGAAGGACAAAACAAGATCCATCTTTCACTATTTAGTTGGATAAGAAATCTCATCACCACAATTGTGTTACTTGCAATTTTCTCACCGTTTCCCTGCTTATCTCACGAGCCAATGCTTCCACAAGTGGCAACACAGAGCCAGCCATTTACAGGGTGGTGGTTAAGCGAAAAGCTCGATGGGGTTCGCGGCTATTGGGATGGAGAAAAGTTGTGGTCTAAAAATGGTCACCTACTGCATCCACCAGCACAATTCACTCAAGGACTCCCCCCTTTTGCCTTAGAGGGTGAATTATGGGCGGGGCGCAACAGTTTCGAGACCACGTCAGCAACAGTACTCCGTCAAGCCCCCCACCTTGGCTGGCTCAAACTTCAATTTGCCATCTTTGACGTGCCCGTTTATGGCAAGAGTTTCCGTCAGCGCATTGATAACGCCAAAAGATGGTTCAAATCACACCCATCAGAGTATGCCTTTGTTATTGAACAGACTGAAGTTCGTAGTGAGCAGCACCTACAGCAGGAGCTATCGAGGATCAACCATCTCGGTGGCGAAGGACTCATCGTCCGCGACCCAGAAGCCCATTACCGATCAGGGCGTAGTCACTCCATTTGCAAGGTAAAGCCCTACCACGATGATGAAGCGGTGGTTATTGCCCACCAAAAAGGGCAGGGACAAAATCTAGGTTATCTTGGGGCATTGGTGGTTCAAAACAGCGCGGGCATTACGTTTAAAATCGGTACGGGGTTTAGTCAAAGTGAACGGCAAAACCCACCGGCCATTGGAACAACCATCACCTACAAATATAATGGGCTGTATCGTTCAAAAATTCCAAAGTTCCCCGTCTTTCTTCGTATCCGTAAGGATAGTGAACTGTAAGCCTGAGCTAAGAAGAAAACCGATTTTTAATAACGACCTCGTCAACACTAAGTTGAGTGGGGCGCTCAAAGGGCGCAACAACTCCTTTACCAATGGCAACAAACATCGTCACCACATGTTCATCAGGAAGCTGAATCAACTCACCAACTTTATCAAAATCAAAGCCGTCCATCGGGCATGAATCGTAGCCCATCTCTTGGGCGGCTAGCATCAACGTTTGCGCTGCAATACCACAAGAGCGCATCGCTTCATCCCGTTGCACTTGATCCTTGTCACGATAATAGGCATCGATGGCAGGGATCATAAAATCTTGCACCTCTTGCGGGGCATTCTGCCAATAACGGCTAGCCTGACGATTCCATGCGTTAAGATCAGCACAAAGGATAATAAACAATGAGGCATCGGTTACCTGTGCTTGACCCCATGATGCAGTACGAATTTCTTGCCGTAGTGCATCATCGCTCACGACAACAAAACGCCAATTTTGCAGATTAAATGCCGTCGGCGAAAGCATCGTGAGTTTAAGCAATGAATCGATCTCTGATTGCTCCATTCGATGCGTTGGATCAAAATGTTTTACCGCTCGGCGTAAACGAATCGCATCAACGACATCCATACGTGCCTCCTCATCTATTCGCTATTGGGGAATGGTGATACACAAACATTCTGCTGAAGCAAAGACGGTATCGCCATGACAAATTTTACCGTGCACCATCACTTTGCGCCCTTGGGCTGAAACAACTGTACTCTCTACGGTCACAACAGAACCGAGTGGTAGCAAGTTACGAAAGCTAATATTAAGATTACCCACAACAATGGCATAACCAGCCGTCCATGCGGCAAGACCTAAAACTTCATCGAGAACAGCAGCCATTGCGCCACCATGAGAATGCCCTGGAGGGCCTTCGGTTTCGGGTCCAAACCAAATGCGCGCGCGCAACTCCTGTTCAGTGTTTTTATAGTAACGCACGCGGTAACGGTCGCCATCGGGTTCGCCCGATACGAAACGTAACGAAGCCCCGACAAGCGAGGGTGCATCAAAAAGAGTCCAATCAGCTTCGCCGCTGAGGTCGACATCTGTCGTATTTATATTAAGTGAATCTTTCACAAACTTCTCCTTTGATGTTCTTTCATGGCATTACAAGAAATTATTGACGGCTCAACCGCCAACTGGGTGCTTCATTTAAATGAGTACTGCGCCACGGGTTGATATCTAAACCGCCACGGCGGGTATAGCGAGCATAAACGGTTAATTTTTCGGGTTGGCAGTAACGAGTCAAATCAGTAAAAATCCGCTCGACACATTGTTCATGAAATTCATTATGCTGACGAAATGAGATCAAATATGCGAGCAGACGCTCCTGATCAATCTTCGCGCCCTGATAGTCAATCCACACGCTGGCCCAATCAGGCTGAGAGGTAATTAAACAATTACTCTTGAGGAGATGACTATGGAGTGTTTCACTGACGGTTGTGCCAGAATCCACAGCACCATCAAGCAGATCCGCTTTAAGTTGATAGTGCTCTATATCGATATCAAGATCATCTAAGCATTGCCCAGAAAGGCATTCCACCTGCCACGGTTGAATATCATCAACAGAAAAAAGTTCAACACCAATCGATGCCCCTGCTACAGCAGAAAGGTCACGTTGCACCACCTCTTTAACCTGATTAAAATCGGCAAAACGGCATTGATTGAGAGAGTTTAAGTAGAGCTTAAACGATTTTGACTCAATCAAGAACTCAGAATCACAAGGAACACGAAATCGTGCTAATGCCACCACAGGCTTACCACGCAGGTTCAACCACGACAACTCGTAACCGTTCCAAATATCTTCACCTAAAAAAGGCAACACACCCGCGATCTGTAATTCATCTCGCTTGACCTGTCGCGGCACGGGAAAGAGTAAACTGGAATCATAGTTTTGTGGGTACTCACTCTGCTTACCGAGAGGAATTTCACTGAGGTTCGGGGTCATCGTCTAGCCTTTTCTCGTTAATGAATCGTTCAGTGTTACAAATTCATGCGTACTCAAATCTACATGTTAACAGCACCATCATAGCACGTTGCCATTTTTTTTAAACTGCAAGCATAAACTGTGCATTTACACCTTCCCTTTCATAGAGCACGGAGTTAAAACTATCTCTCTATTAAAAAATCGAATATCTGCTATCCACGATAACCACTAAGGATTTAGAACAGCTATGGAAATGATTCAAAACCAATTTGTTCAACTATCCCACACCCTCAGCCAACAGATCATCGGCCAACCGCAGCTTATTGAACGTCTGCTCATTGCCCTGCTAGCTGATGGTCACCTTCTTGTTGAAGGTGCTCCAGGATTAGCCAAAACCCGCGCCATTCGCCTCCTTGGTGAGCACCTAGAGGGCAGCTTTCATCGAGTTCAGTTCACTCCCGACCTGCTCCCTGCCGACTTAACTGGCACCGAGATCTACCGTCCACAACAAGGGGTGTTCGAATTTCAGCAAGGGCCGCTATTTCATAATCTTGTCCTTGCAGATGAGATAAATCGCGCTCCTGCCAAGGTGCAATCGGCCCTACTTGAAGCGATGGCTGAACGACAGATCACCGTTGGTCAAACCACCTATCCACTTCAGGATCCATTCTTAGTTATGGCAACACAAAACCCCATTGAGCAAGAGGGAACCTATCCGTTACCCGAAGCACAACTGGACCGCTTTTTACTTCATGTGGCGATCCGTTATCCCAATGAGGATGCCGAACGTGAAATTTTGCGCCTCGCCCGACGTGAAGCTTCAACAGTCGCACAACCATCGACCAACACAATAGCAACGCAGCCAATCAGTTCCACGCAGCTTAAAACAGCTCGCGAGGCCGTTCTTAACACCTATATGGCTGAAAACTTAGAGAGCTATCTGCTACAAATTATTTTAGCAACCCGTGAGCCACAACGGTTCGGCGATGATCTAGCGGGATGGATTCAGTACGGCGGTAGTCCACGCGCAACCATTGCCCTCGATCGCTGCGCACGCAGCCGTGCATGGTTACAAGGTCGCGACTATGTTGCCCCTGAAGATATTAAAAATGTCGCTTTCGACGTGTTACGCCATCGTGTGCTTCTCACCTACGAAGCAGAAGCCGAGGGGATCACCGTTGATCGCCTCATCAACGAACTTTTACAACGGATTCCGATCCCATAATGGCCCTTTTTGCACAAAAACAGAATGAGCTCAAAGCCTCAGCGGTGCAAATTGATCTTGCTTCGTTGATGGCTTTACGCCAACACAACACCCTCAGTCAGCCACCACGTGGACGTATCTTAGCTGCGCAGGATGGCGGTTATCGCTCCAACTTTCGCGGTCGCGGTATGGAGTTTGCCGAGGTACGTTGTTACCAAGCAGGTGATGATGTCCGAACCATCGATTGGCGGGTCACCGCACGGACAGGTAAGCCGCACACCAAGCTTTTTCAAGAGGAGCGTGAACGGCCTGTTCTTGTTGCCATTGACTACCGGAGACCGATGTTTTTTGCCACTCGTGGCCAATTTAAAGCGGTACAAGCCTCGCAATTAGCCGCCCTAATCGGTTGGCAAACACTGCAACAGGGCGACCGACTTGGAGCGTTTATTTTTTCTGAAGAACGCCACGTTGAATTGCGCCCCCAATCTGGTAAGCGGGGCGTGTTAAGTCTTTTGCGGCAGATGATAGATGATCCGGCATGGCAACGCCCGCTTCAACGCCCTTTTGAACCGCAACAACGCCTCTTCCAAACCTTAACACGCTTACGCCGCGTTGTTCGCCCCGGAAGCCTCGTGACCCTGATCAGCGATTTTGCCCAATGGGATGATGCCGTAGAAAAACAGCTCACTCTACTTAATAGGCATAACGATTTAACGTTAATTTTTTGCTATGACCCTCTGGAGGCACATCTGCCGCCCGCAGGGAGTTATCCCGTTTCGGATGGTCGTCATCCCTTTCACTTTGACACCACCTCAACCAGGGTACGTCAACAATATGAACAACAATTTTTAGAACATCGACAACGGATTGAACAATTTTGCCGCCGTCATGGTGCGCACTTTAACCTATGCGCCACCACCGATACCGTCCAAAACTGTCTTCACCATAACAACCAACGCTCCAAGTGAATGCCATGAACCCCAATCAACCATCACTAAATTTACGCGATATTCACCTGCCCGACCCCGTATCATGGTGGCCACTAGCACCGGGCTGGTGGATTCTCATCGCGTTAGTTGTAACGACAAGCCTAGTAACCCTTTTTGCCTTACGTCGCTATCGTCAACGACACTATCGCCGTTTAGGGTTGCAACAACTCGCTACCATTGAACTAAACCTAGCAACCCATAATGATCAGCACCAACTCGTTCAGCAGCTATCACAACTGCTCCGGCATATGGCCGTTCTCCATTATGGTCAGCACAGTGCAGGATTAGACGGTGACGACTGGCTCAAATTTCTTGATCAACCGTTTCAAAAAAAAGGGGATTCATCGGATCACCCCCATCAACCGTTTAGCAAAGGGGTAGGACATTGCTTAGCCGCAGGCCCCTATCAAAAAGTTATGACCGACCTTGACACACCAGCCCTCTTTGCCCTTTGCCGACGGTGGATCAAACGTTTACCTCTCCCTCCAAAGCAGCGGAGGTGTGCATGATTGAAATTGCTTGGCCATGGGCGTTTGCCCTCTTGCCGCTACCCTATTTCGTTTATCGCTTAGTGCCCAAAGTTGAGCAATGTGAAGAGAGTTCCTTGTGGGTCCCATCACTCACCCCCTTTGCTATCGCCAAATCGGGCCAACCTGCGCCAGTAAAACAGCGCTGGAAAGTTCTTCTGGCTCTATTGTGCTGGTTCCTGCTCATCATCTCCTACGCACGGCCACAATGGCTGGGCCAACCCGTTGAACTCCCTGTTACGGGGCGCGACTTGATGCTCGCCGTCGACCTTTCAGGCAGTATGCAAGCGGAAGACTTTGAACTACGGGGAGATAAAGTCGACCGTCTCACCGCGTTGAAATCCGTGGCAACAACATTCATAGAGCGCCGCCAAGGGGATCGCCTTGGTTTGATCCTTTTCGGTGACAAGCCCTATATTCAAGCACCACTGACCTTTGATCACATCACCGTTACACAGCTGCTGCACGAAGCAGCTATCGGCCTAGCAGGTCAAAAAACGGCAATTGGTGATGCCATAGGGTTAGCCATTAAGCGACTACAAAAACAACAAGACAACCAAAAGGTACTGATCTTACTCACCGATGGTGCGAACACTGCGGGCAATATTAAACCTGAAAAAGCGGCACAACTGGCACAACAAGCTGGACTGAAAATCTACACCATTGGTATTGGCTCTGACTCAATGGAGGTTGGCTCGTTTATTTTCAAACGCACCATCAACCCCTCTGCTGACCTCGATGAAACAATGCTGCACTATTTAGCCGACACCACTGGCGGCCAATATTTCCGCGCCCACAACACCCAAGAATTGACGGAAATTTATCAACAGCTTGACCGCATGGAACCCGTCGAAAAAGAGAAAAAAATCTATCGACCAGTAAGTGACCTCTATTTTTGGCCCCTCGCAGTGTCTCTGTTATTAAGTATGATATTGCTCCTAAGCCGAATGATCCGGAGATCATCATGAAAGAGCTACTGGTGACAATATGGACCAATTTTCATTTTTTACGCCCCCATTGGCTGTGGCTACTACCGCTGCTTATCCTAGCGCTACTCTGGTGGAAAAAGCAGGCCGCTGGCGCGTCCAATTGGCAAACTCTATGCGATGCACAACTGTTACCGCATATCCTCATTGGTAGCACCAGCGGAAACAATGATTCACAGGGCTTGATGCGTGGACTCATTCTCAGTGCTGGAGTGCTGGCTATTATTGCCCTCGCTGGCCCCACATGGCAACGGCAACCACAGCCGTTATTCAAACAACAATCGGCATTGGTTATTTTACTCGATTTATCACAATCAATGTTGGCCACCGACCTTAAACCAAACCGCATGGTTCAGGCACGTTTAAAAGTCACCGACCTTTTGCGCCAGCGCCGTGAAGGGCAAACGGCCTTAATTGTCTTTGCTGCCGAATCCTTTAGCGTCGTGCCCCTAACGGACGACAGCAAAACGATCATCGCCCTGCTCGGCAGCCTTGATCCCACAATGATGCCTGCGCAAGGAAGCGACCTCAATCAGGCGATTGAGCTAGGTGAACAGTTACTCAAACAAGCCAATCAACCCCATGGAACGCTACTCCTTATCACCGACGAAGACACACCGCAACACGGACTAAGTGCAGCAGCAGCATTACAGACTAACGGTTACACGTTGTCTGTTCTCGGTATTGGCACAGCTGATGGCGCACCAATTCCTCAACCTCAAGGTGGTTTTATCAAAGATCGTACAGGAAAGATGATTTTACCGCGTCTGGAGGAGAACCGTCTTATCGAACTAAGCCAAGTAGGTGGAGGCCAGTATCATCGCCTTGCTATTGATGACAGTGACTTTACTGCACTCCTAAGTAACCTCGACCATCCTCAACCACAGCAAGATGAGGAGAGTCAACGCCTAGGCGAGCAATGGCGCGAAGAGGGTCCATGGCTCCTTTTACCACTGGCACTGATTGCCGCGTTGGCGTTCCGCCGTGGTTGGTTACTGATGCTCTGCTTGCTGTTGTGGCTGCCCCAACCAGCACAAGCCATCGAATGGGATGAACTATGGCAAAACGATAACCAACGCGGTGCTCAGGCTTTTGAACGGGGCGACTACGAGCAAGCGGCACAAACATTTAAAGACCCACGTTGGAAAGCTAGCGCTCAATACCGTCACGACAACTTTACCGCAGCAGCGCAGCAACTCGAAGCACCACAAACTGTCGATGATTGGTATAACCGTGGCACGTCTTTAGCTAAAGCAGGGCAATACCAACCCGCCATTGAAGCCTTAGATGAGGCGCTCAAGCTCGCGCCGAACGACGCGGATAGCCTTGCGAACAAAGAGGCCATAGAGGAATTTTTGCGCCAGCAGCAAGATCAGCAAGATCAGCAAGATCAGCAAGATCAGCAAGATCAGCAAGATCAGCAAGATCAGCAAGATCAGCAAGATCAGCAAGATCAGCAGGATCAGCAGGATCAGCA
>Ga0193956_1000302_pt1 | contig 23299 bp, 24 predicted proteins | sample BB_7_MG_FD_140358 | JGI IMG/M metagenome (GOLD analysis project Ga0193956, IMG submission 140358) | Microbial mat bacterial communities from the Broadkill River, Lewes, Delaware, United States - BB_7_MG | ecosystem: Environmental > Aquatic > Freshwater > River > Microbial mats | place: USA...
ATTGCATTATCAAAAGATTATATGAGTATATCTTTTGATTTTTTATCTAAAAAAGATTATAAAGAAGAGATTGTATTTTTAGATGAGATATCTTTTGAAAAACTTTATAATAGATTTTTAGAAATAAAAACAGATAAAGAAATGAGTGCAATTCAACAAGAGCAAGAAGACGCAACTTTAACGGATGAAGATTTCTCAGTAAGTGAATTTTTAAAGGTTGGAAGTGATATTTTAACTTCAGAAGAATCAGCACCAATTATTAAATTTGTAAATTCTCTTTTTTATCAAGCTATTAAGAAAAAATCTTCTGATATTCATATAGAAATGCATGAGTTTAAAGCAGAAGTAAGATATAGAATTGATGGGGTTTTGACAAAACATATTGAACTTGATAAAAATATTATGTCCCTTGTAATATCAAGAATAAAAGTAATTTCAAATTTAGATATTAGTGAAAAAAGAATTCCTCAAGATGGACGTACTCAAATTAAAATTGCAGGACGAACACTTGATATTAGGGTTTCAATATTACCTACTTTTTATGGTGAAAGAGTAGTTATGAGGATTCTAATGCAAAGTGAAGATATCTTAAGTGTAAGTGAACTTGGCTTTCCTTCTTATATAACGGATGAGCTTAAAAATGTACTAGGAAACTCTTATGGTATGGTTTTAGTTACGGGACCTACAGGAAGTGGTAAATCTACAACATTACACTCACTTTTACACCAAGTAGTAAGTGAAGAGAAAAATATAATTACAGTTGAAGATCCAGTTGAGTACAAATCAAATGAATTCTCACAGATTCAAGTAAATTCAAAAGTAGGGCTTACATTTGCAGCTGGGTTAAGATCTATTTTAAGACAAGATCCGGATATTATAATGGTTGGAGAGATTAGAGATAGTGAAACAGCAGCCATTGCAGTTCAGTCAGCACTTACAGGTCACTTATTATTTTCTACTTTACATACAAATAGAGCACCAGCAGCAATTACAAGACTTATTGATATGGGAGTTGAAAAGTTTTTAATCTCATCTTCACTTCTTGCAGTTCTTGCTCAAAGATTAGTAAGAAAGCTTTGTGATGAATGTAAATGTGAAGATGAATCAGTTGCTTCTCATCAATTATTTGGTCTAGCTTCTAACACAACTATTTATAAACCTGTTGGTTGTAAATCTTGTAATTTTACAGGATATAGTGGAAGGGTAGCTATTGGTGAATTATTTATTATTAATGATGAAATTAAAGAATATTTAAAAACTGATGTTGATGATAATACACTAATGAAAATGGCAATAAAAAGTGGAATGATAAGTTTAGATAAACAACTTTCAAAAATGCTAGAAAATGGTGATACTTCAGTTGCAGAAGTTATAAGAATGGGTATAAAATAAATGAAAAAAGCTTTTTCATTAGTTGAAGTAGTAATTGCAATTAGCATACTTAGTTTTGTAATGGTTACGCTATTACAAATAAAGAGTGATAATATTTTTATTGTTTCTAAAAGTGATGAAAAAGCAAAGTTAAATGAATATATTTTATTAGCAATTGATTTAAAAGTAAAAGAAGATATAAATGAAAATCTTTTTTTAGATAGAAAATACTCATTTGAGAATGATAATTTAAGAAAAGAGTTAAAAGATATTAAAGTTAAAATCAAAAATGAAAAAGAAAAATCTACATTTTTAGATAATGATTTGATGAAGTTAAATATTACTACCTATTCAACTACATACTCTATAAAAGATGATATTAAAAAGAAGATTTATAATTTTAAGATAGAGCTATGAAAAAATCTTTTACACTTCTTGAAGTAATTATTTCAATAACATTATTTATGATTTTAATAGTTTTTTTATATAAAACTTTAGACCAAACTAAGTATTCAAATAATCAATTTTCAAAAAAAGAGCAGTCCTTAAAATTAACAAATGATTTATATGATATATTTTTAAAAGATGTTGCTCAGGCAAAAGATATAAAAATAGAATTAAATAAAGAAAAAAATAGTATCGTAAAATTAATATCTACAAATACTTATCATAATGCATTTTTTAATAATATTACTTATTTAATTGGTTCAAATAACAAATTAGTAAGAATAGAAAGTAAAGATATTTTTAAAGGTTTTGAAACACCTTTTGAATTTTATGATGATTCATTTATCGATATTTTATTAGATGATATTGAGTTTTTTGAAGTTAAAGAAGATAAAGGAAGTTATTTGTTTGCAATAAAACAAAAAAATAAAGAAAGAGTACTTTTAAATACTTATAAATTAGAGGCAGGACTATGAAACTATTATTAGCATTTATTTTATGCTTAAATTTAATGTTTGCACAAGAAGATAATCCAAATGTTGTAAAAACATCAGAATTAGAACTATTTTTATTTAAAGTAGGCTTTGAATCTTTGTTAAAAGATGTGGACTCAACAAAAAGTAAAGTAAATTTAAATGAAGATGAAATAAAAAAATTGAATTCAAAAGTAGAAATTATTATGAATGAAATTTATAAAGATAAAAGAGTTCTTAATCCAGAGAATAGCAAAATAAATGTGACTAATCTTTCGAATAATCAAGAATTAGAAGAGTTAAAAAAAGAGATTCAAGCTTTAAAAATTCAAATTAATGAACTAAAATCAAACAAGTTAGATAATGAAGCAGTTGTTATAAATAATACTGAAGAAAAAATCATATCAAAAAAGAAAAACATTATTAAAGGTGAAGAATATATAGTTTCTACTAAAGCATATTTAAGAGATGCTCCAATGCCAAATTCAAAGGTACTTGCAATTTTAGAAAAAGGAGAAATTGTCACTCTTGATTATTGCGACAAATTTAGTTGGTGTAAATTAATTGATAGTGATATTTATGTCCCAGTTTATTCATTAAAAAAAAGATAATTAACCTTGAACATAAATCATAAGTTTTTCATTTAATTGTAAAGATGAAATACTATTTTTAGGATTTTGAGAGTTAATAGTTTTATTACAATCAGAACATAAAATTATAATATTCTCAAAGTTATATCCGCCACCATCTTTAATATCTTTTACAAAAACTGTAATGGCATCTTCTAATTGAATTTTAGTTCCACATCTATTACAAGATCCATTATCTCTTTTCCATGCAAAGTCTTTTCTTATTGGCCAATCATTTGGATATTTGTCATTTGATATTGATCTTTCCTCATAACCTTGCCAATGTTTTTCTCTTTGAATATCACTTTGAGTTTTTTTCTCATATTCATAGTAGAAAAATTGACTAACTATATCTTCTACAATAATAGTTTGACGAACTTCTATATTATTTTCATCTTTTGTTTTATCTATTATTGCATAGTCAATTTTAATTTTTGGATGTTCAACCTGCATATGTTTTTTGATATCTCTAATAAATAAGCTAATATCATTTTTCTTGAGTACAGATGAAAATACTTTTTTTCTATAGATGTAAAGAGGTATTAAGCAAGCAATTACTATGCTTGCATATAATACAAAATCTACATCTAATCTCATCAAATATCCTTATATTATTTCAGGATCAATTTGATGCTTAACTAAAGTTTGTTTAGCTTCTTTATGTTTACCACTTGCAAGTTTTTGTAATTCATTTTTATGAATTATAGGAATTAGTATTTCCCTACCACAAAGCTTTTCAATAGCTTTTCTATTATAATCAAACACATAAAAATCTTTAATATTATCAACTAGTAAAAAATCTGCATTATTATCAAAAGCATCAAGTAGTATAGTACAAGCAGTTCTATATGTAATTTCAGGGTTTTTATTAAATGTATTTTTAGCAATATCTATTTTTAATGAATCAAGTTTTAAATTTTTAGCTTCTAATTTATTTAAAAGATCTATTGTTTCTTCACTATTATTTGATGGATAATATGCTATGTTGAAATCTTTGAAATCATGCTTGATTTCATAATCTTTTTCAAATTCCCCAAAATCTAAAATTAAAGTATTATTAATTCTAAAATTCTGTTTTTCAATATCTTCTCTTAGATTTAACTTCTCTTGAATAGTATGTATTTTATCTTCAATAGCAGAGTCAAAGTTCAAAATTCTATTTTTTAAGCTTGTATAATAAGCTGCTCCAACTTCAATATCTGCTAGTGTATGTAATATTAATTCTTCTGCTTCTTCATTTTTTTGAATTAAATCATATGCAAGAATTAATAAAGGATCTCCAACATAATCATCCTTATAATTTAAAGTATTAGATGCATAATAATATTGTTTCAATTTCAGATAAGCTTGTTTGTCTTCTTCATTTATAAAATCTTTTAAGATATGAATTCTATTTTCAAAATCTTTTTCATCAATTAATAAGTCATCATACGCTCTTCTAATTGAAATAGGTTCAATTGTAAGCTCTTTTCCAAAGTTTTGAACAAGTTCATCAGTGCTTAATGATGCTTTTACATAAACTCCATTAACAACTAAATCAAAATTTTCTGATTTTGTGTAACCTAATTTTGCTTCTTTGTTGATTGTATTTAATATATCTAATAGATTTTTTTCACCATTGATTTTTAAAAAATGCTTTGTGTAATATGGTAAATAATCTGAATTTTTATCGAATTTAAATAAAGAAAGTTCTAGTTTCATAAATAATATAACCTTTTGTGTAATTGCTTTGATTTTATTTAATTTTCACTTAAAGAAATGATAAGCTAGAGTTTTTTTAGCTTATCATTATAAAGGTGTGCTATTCTGTAAACCTTTTTACATCTGCACCGATTTTTGAAAGTTTTCCTTCAAGATCTTCATAACCTCTATCTAGATGATAAATTCTATGAATATCTGTTTCTCCTTGTGCAACTAATGCTGCTAAAACTAAAGCTGATGAAGCTCTTAAATCTGTAGCCATAACATCTGTTCCATTTAAAGTTCCTGCTTTCCCATTAATTGAAGCAATATTCCCATTTAAATGAATATCTGCACCAAGTCTTAATAATTCACTAACGTGCATAAATCTGTTTTCAAATAATCTTTCATCAATAGTACTTGTTCCATTTGCTTGTGTTGCTAAAGCCATAAATTGTGCTTGCATATCAGTAGGGAAACCTGGATATTCAGTTGTAATAATATTTACTGGTTTTATTTCAGTTGTTGGTAAAATAGTTACACTATTTTCATCTTGTAAAACTTCAAAATTCATCTCTTCAAGTTTTGAAATTACAGCTTCAAGATGTAAAGGAACAACTCTATTTATTTTTAATTTTTGATTCATAATAGCAGCTGCACACATATATGTTCCAGCTTCAATTCTATCAGGGATTACATCAAAGTCTTTTATTTCAAGAAGTTCTTGTTTTGTACCTTCAATTATAATTTTAGAAGTTCCAATACCTTCAATCTTTACTCCAGAATTTTTAAGAACTTCACAAAGTTGTTCAATTTCTGGCTCTTTAGCTGCATTAATAATTGTAGTAGTTCCATGAGCTAATGCTGCTGCCATTACAATATTCTCAGTTCCACCAACAGTAACTTTGTCAAATACTATTTTTGTACCTTTTAAACCGTTTGGCGCAGTAGCTTTTATGTATCCGTGTTGTATCTCAATAATTGCACCCATTTGTTCTAAGGCTTTTAAGTGTAAATCAACAGGTCTTTGACCTATAGCACAACCACCTGGAAGTGAAACTTCACAATGTCCAAATCTAGCTAATATAGGACCTAGTACTAAAATAGAAGCTCTCATTGTTTTTACAATATCATATGTTGCTGTTGTATTATTTATAGTTGAAGTATTTATTTTTGCTTGATGATTTTCTTTTGTAAACGTCCCACCAAGTTTACCAATAAGTTTTAAAAATGTATTAATATCTACAACATTAGGAAGATTTCCTATTGTAATTTCATTTTTTCCAAGAATTGTACATGCTATTAAAGGAAGGGCTGCATTTTTTGCACCTGATATTTCTACACTTCCTGAAATATCTTTTTTACCAACAATTTTTAAGTATTCCATATTTCCCCTACTACAATTTATTTATATATAAAGGTAATATATTATCTAAAATTAGCTTTAAATTATAAAACTAATAATCTTTCTTTAATATGATAAGCATTACAATTGCCCCTTTAAAATAGGGTAGATAATGGAAAATCAAGTTAGTCAAGGCATAAAGTATATGCTCTTTGCATCACTTTTATTTGCATTTATGGGAGCTGCAGCTAAAGAACTTAGCTCTTCTATGAGTTCAGTTGAAGTGGTTTTTTTTAGAAATGTATTTGGAGTATTTTTAATTTTAATATCAATATATAAAACTCCTTTAGTTCAAGTTGGTGGAAAATTCTGGTTATTAGTTTTTAGGGGGATGGCTGGATTTATAGCTTTATTATTTTTCTTTTATAATATTTCAGTTATTCCATTAGGTGAAGCTATGACTTTTTCTAAAACATCTACAATTTTTACAGCTATCTTTGCATATGTTTTTTTAAAAGAAAAGTTAGGTTTTAAAGGTTGGGTTGGAGTTTTTATAGGATTTATTGGAATACTTTTTATAACTAAATTTGATGGAAGTAATCTTGATAAAACAGATTGGCTAGGAGTATTATGTGGAGTAGGGGCTGCCTTGGCTTATACATCAGTTAGGGAACTGAGAAAATATTATGATACTAGAGCTATTGTATTATCTTTTATGACAATTGGAACTATAGGGCCATTTATATTATTATTAATTGGTCAATTTTATACAAATGAAAAATTAGATTTTATGTTAGCAACTTTTGTTATGCCAAAAGGGGCTGATTGGATTTTCATAATATTATTAGGAATATTTGCAACACTTGCTCAAATTTATATGACAAAAGCCTATTCTTGTGCAAATGCAGGAATTATTGGTACTATTTCTTATAGTAATATTGTATTTTCAATTATTTTAGGTCTAATATTAGGTGATTTATTTCCTGATATTTTAATTATTTTTGGTATACTGCTTATAATTGTAAGCGGACTTTTAGTTTCGAGTAAAAAGGAATAAAATGGAATTAACTTTTTGGGAAGATTTTGGAATTATTTTTGTAATTATTATAATTGCTTGGTATATTCATGATAAATATGTACAAAGGGATCATCAGTTATTAGTAAATTATCCAATAATTGGAAGATTAAGATATGTATTAGAAGAGGCAAGGGAGCCTTTTAGACAATATTTTGGAGATGAAAAATTTTATGAGTCAAAAGATAAGTTAGATTGGGTTTATAAAGCAGCAAGAGATTTACCAAATTATGCATCATTTTCTCCTTCTCAACCTTTACCAAAACCTAAATTTATGATAAGACATGCAAATATTGTTTTAAATGATGATGAAGTTGAAGATAACTTTGAAGTAACTTTTGGAGAAAGAAGAAAAAAACCATATACAGCACATACAATAATCGCAAGAAGTGCAATGAGTGATGGTTCTATATCTCCTGAAGGAACACGAGCTTTTGTAAGAGGTGCTCAAATGGGTCATTTCCCTATAAATTCAGGGGAGGGAAGTGTTACATCAAATTTCTTTGTAACTCACCAAAATTATGATCCTAAATATATGACAATTGTAGATGGAACACCTTTTAAAAAGATGATTAAAGATGTAGTTAAATTCTTTTTTAATGGTGCTATGGCTGCTGATGTTTATAGAAAACTAGTTTTTGGGAAAGATTTAGAAGCAGAAACTTATATTTTAGATATGGAAAAAAAGATTTTTTATAGACCTAATTGGAATGCACCTTTGGAAGATTTCCCAGTACAAGTTCCTGAAGATATGCCTGATATTATTTTTCAAATAAGTTCAGGACTTTATGGAGCTAGAGACAAAGAAGGTAAGTTTGATCCAGATAGATATCAAAAGGTTATGAAATTTTGTCAAATGACAGAGATAAAAATGGCACAGGGTGCAAAACAAACAGGTGGAAAACTAGCAGGACATAAAGTAACTCCAGCTATTGCATATTATAGAAATGTAGAAGCCCATAAAGATGTATTCTCTCCAAATAGATTTCCTTATGCAAATTCTATTGAAGAACTGTTTGATTTTATAGGAAAATTACAGGAGTTATCTGAAAAACCAGTTGGTATGAAAATTGTAATTTCTGATGTTGAAAATATTGAACCATACGCAAAAGAGATTAAAAAAAGAATAGATGAAGGAAATGATGCTTATCCTGATTTTATATCTATTGATGCTGGAAGTGGAGGAAGTGCAACTGCTCCTATTGAAATGATGGAAAGAGTTGGGTTAAATGCTAGAGATTCAGTTTATTTAGTAAATAAAGTTTTAACTGACTATGATGTTAGAGATAAAGTTAAAATAATTGCAAGTGGTAAAATATTAACTCCTGATGATATTATTATTATTATGTCTTTAGGTGCTGACTTTTTACAAATTGCACGTGGATTTATGATGAGTGCAGGATGTATTAGAGCTAGATACTGTTCAGGAACAACAGGTCATGAGTGTCCCGTTGGTTTAGCAACTCAAGATAAAAAGAAAAGAAGAAAATATTTTGTATTTAAACATGCTAAATATGTTAAAAATTATCATAAAAATCTTTTAAAAAATGTTAGAGGTTTACTTGCTATTATGGGATTAAAGAATATTAATCAATTAAATAAACATAGACTTTTATTTGTAGATAAAGATTCTAGAGTACATGATAATATAGACCATGTATTTAAAAGAAGATTAGATATCGGAAAAGATTTGGAGGATGAGTACCATGAATCTAGATAAAGTAATTGCAGGATTTTTTATTATATTGGCAATGACTATAAATTTTGGTTTTTTTTATGGAGATATGAACTCTTTAGAAAACCATAGTAAATATGAGTTATTTGCTGCTATTGTGATTAATCTAATTGCTACTACATTAAAACTTGGGGATAAAACACAACTAGGTTCTGTTTTACTTGCAACATCTCTAGTTGCAGATATCCAGTTAATAGTTGCAGCTATTGTTTGGACAGTTGCTGCTTATGCCTTTACATTAAATGCAGAAGTTATTGGAATAATTGTATCTCTATCTGGTGGTGCATTATTAGCAAATATAACTTCTGTTGCATTATATGTTGGTGATACTTTAAAATCTAAAAGATAATGGGTCTATTTTGAAAAATAGTTCATTATTTATAATATTACAAAAAATGCGTAAGCCATTTATTGTAATTATTATAACTTATACCATTGCAATTATTGGGTTATTACTAATTGATGGTATTGATGCAAATGGAAAGCAATTTAAAATGGGTATTTTTGATGCTTTTTATTTTGTATCATATACAGCTACTACTATTGGTTTTGGTGAATTACCTTATGAATTTACTTATTCTCAAAAAATCTGGGTAACTTTTTCTATATATTTAACTGTTCTTGGTTGGTTTTATGGAATAGGTTCTCTTGTCTCATTATTTCAAGATAAACTTTTTTTACAAGAGATTGAAAAAGCAAAATTTTTAAGACAAATTAAAAACTTAAATGAAAAATTTATCATAATTTTAGGCTATAACCAAATTACAAGAAAAATAATAAAGAAAGCTCTACAACAAGGTATTAGAACTGTAGTAATAGAAAAAGATAGAGTAAAAATAAATGACTTGATTTTAGAAAATTTCACACCTACAATTCCAGTTCTTTTAAGTGATAACTTTACTTTAAAAGTTTTAGAAGCAGCAGGGATAAAAAAAAGAAATTGTAAAGCAATAGTATCTTTATTTGAAGATGATGCTCTAAATCTAAAAATCACACTTATTTCAAAATTATTAAATAAACATATAAGAGTCGCCGTTAAATCTACAACAACAAATCATACAGAAAATTTAAAAGATTTAAATGCTGAAATAGTTGTAAATCCATTTTCGATTATTTCATCAGAGATAAATATGGCATTAGTTGCTCCAAACTTATTCAAACTTGAGAAATGGCTTTATAGAATAGATACATTAACTGCAAAGCTTCCATCTTTTCCCAATGGTCCATATATTATTTGTGGATATGGAAGAATGGGAAGAAAAATATTTGAAAAATTATCAGCTAATAATATAGATGTAAGACTTATCGAGATTAATGCTGATAAAGAAATAAGACTATCAAAAGATGAAATGTCTAATATTGTATTTGGAAATGCTGATGATAAAGAGCTTTTAATTGAAGTTGGTATTGTAGAAGCTTCGGCAATAATTGCGGCAACTAATGACGATACAACAAACTTATCTATTTTAGCAACTGCAAAAAAATTAAATCCAAAAATTATGACTATAGTTAGAGAGAATGAACTTGAAGATGATTTAATATTTAAAAATGCCAATATAAATCATATTTTTACACCATCAAAAATTTTAGTAAATAAAATAACAAATGCATTAATAAATCCACTTTCTGATAAATTTTTAAGATTAATTATAAAAAAAGATGATCTTTGGGCTTCAAAATTAGTTAGTAGATTAGTAAAAGAAATAAATGAAAATCCACTACTTCTTGAACTTGAAATAAATGAAAGAATAACACCTCAAATATATGAGCATTTATCAAAAGGAAATGCTTTATCTTTAGAGGTTTTAGCAACTTCTTTACATAATAAAGAAAATAAAAATAATCTTGTACCATTATTGCTTCAACGAGAAGATGATATAATATTGCTACCACTTTGGGAAAACAATTTAAAAATTGGTGATAAGATTTTATTGGCATGTGATGAGCATGCAAAAGATGATATAGAATATATTTGTCAAAATATTTATGAATTTTATTATGCCTTAACAGGTGAAGAAAAAAGTATAATTTTTAAAAGGAATTAAATGAAAATATTAACAGGACCATGTGTACTAGAAGATAGAGATACAGTAATGAGAATTGCTGAAAAATTAATACCATTAAGTGAAGATAAAAGAATTGAATTTTATTTTAAAGCTTCATTTGATAAAGCAAATAGAACTAGTTTAGACTCTTTTAGAGGTCCAGGATTAGAAGAAGGATTAAAACTTTTTCAAGAGATAAAAGAACAGTTTGGATATAAGCTTGTAACAGATATTCATGAATCGTATCAAGCAGCACCAGCTGGAGAAGTTTTAGATATATTACAAATTCCAGCATTCTTATGTAGACAAACTGATTTATTAGTTGCCGCAGCTAAAACAAATTGTAAAATAAATATTAAAAAAGGTCAGTTTTTAGCAGCTGGTTCTATGAAACACCCAGTTGAAAAAGTATTAAAAACTAGAGGATGTAATGAAGTAAATTATAAAAACTCTGAGGAAAATGGTGTGTGGCTTTGTGAAAGAGGAAATACATTTGGTTATGGTGCCTTAGTTGTTGATATGAAAAATTTAATTGCTATGAAGGAGTATGCTCCTGTTATTTTTGATGCAACACACTCTGCACAAGTTCCAAGTACAGGCGGAACAACTGGTGGGAATAGTGCAATTGTACCTAGTCTTGCAAAAGCAGCTGCTGCAGTTGGTGTTGATGGATTCTTCTTTGAAACACATACTGATCCAAGTGTTGCTTTAAGTGATGGACCAAATATGGTTCAAGTTGATGAGTTATATAAGTTAATAAGTGATATTTTTGCTATTCAAGACGTTTTAGGATATAATTAAAGCTTATTATAGAAATTTTGGAGAAAAATTAAATGAAAATTATAGAAGGTAATTTAAGATTAAATGGTAATGAAAAAATTGCTATTATCAATGGAAGATTTAATCATATTATAACTGATAGACTAGTTGAAGGTGCAAAAGATGCCTTCAAAAGACATGGTGGAAATGAAGAAAATTTAGAATTAATATTAGTACCTGGTGCTTTTGAAATTCCTTTTGCTTTAGAAAAAGCATTATCATCTGGAAAATACGATGCAGTTTGTTGTGTTGGTGCAGTGATTAGAGGAGCAACTCCTCATTTTGATTATATATCAGCAGAAGCTACAAAAGGTATTGCAACAGTTGGAATTAAACATGGTAAACCTGTATCAAATGGTGTTTTAACAACTGATACAATTGAGCAAGCAATTGAAAGAGCTGGTTCAAAAGTAGGTAATAAAGGTGCTGAAGCTATGGTTACTATTATTGAAATGCTTGATTTATATAACGAAATGGGGAAATAGATTTGGCAACTAGAACACAAGCTAGAGAGTCTGTAATTGGTTTATTATATGCTTACGATTTAGGAAATGAAGGTATTGTAAAATTTGTTGATGATATCTTGGAAGATAAAAAAATTAGAAATAAGCAAAAAGATTTTGCAGTAAATCTTTTTAATGGTGTGGTTGCAAATTTAGAAGCAATAGATAAAGAGTTAGTTTCTCATTTAACTCAAGGAAAAATTTCTGATATTGGTTCTGTTGAAAAATCAATTTTAAGACTTGCAATTTATGAAATTCAATTTGAAACATTAGATAAAGCAATTGTAATTAATGAAGCTATTGAATTATCTAAAAGATTGGCAAGTGATGGTGCTCCAAAATTTATGAATGGATTACTTGATAAAGTTGTAAAGGCTTAATCTATGAATAACGCTATAAAATTATGTATCTCTTTGGATTTGCCAACAGCTAAAGAAAATTTAGCATTAGTTGAACAAATAAAGGATTTTGATGTTTGGTTAAAAGTAGGCTTTAGGTCTTATATTAGAGATGGTAAAGCATTCTTAGAAGATTTAAAAGCTATTAATCCAAACTTTAAAATATTTTTAGATTTAAAACTTTATGATATTCCAAATACTATGGCAGATGCAGCTGAAGAAATATCTTTATTTGGACTTGTGGATATGTTTAATGTTCATGCAAGTTCGGGAAGATTTGCTATGAAAACTGTTATGGATAGAATAAAAGATATTCCAAATAAGCCTTTAGTTTTAGCTGTTACTGCTCTTACTTCTTTTGATAATGATGCATTTAAAGAAGTTTATAATGAAGATATCTCTACAAAAGCAACTAAGTTTGCTATTGATACTTATGAGTCAGGAGTTGATGGTGTTGTATGTTCTGCTTACGAAAGTTTAGATATAAAAAATAATACATCGACTGAATTTATAACATTATGTCCAGGAATTAGACCTTTTGGAGAAGATAGTGGTGATCAAAAAAGAGTTGCTGATATTGCTTTTGCAAAAGAAAATCTAGTTGATTTTATAGTTGTAGGAAGACCAATATATAAAGATGCTGATCCTAAATCAGTAGTTGAAAAAATATTAAAAAATCTATAAAAATATCTTATTACTTAAAATTTGTTATTTAACAATTATTTGATGAATTTTAAGTATCTTTTAAGTGACTTGCTATTATAATTTCCATCCTGATTTTATGATAATAAAGTCACGCAATTTAGGCTAATGGACAGTTGGGTGAGCTGGCTGAAACCACATCCCTGCTAAGGATGCGTACTGGCAACGGTACCGAGGGTTCGAATCCCTCACTGTCCGCCACTAGTGGGTCATTAGCTCAGCTGGTTAGAGCACTCGGCTCATAACCGAGTGGTCGAAGGTTCGAGTCCTTCATGACCCACCAGCTTTTGCGGGAGTAGCTCAGTTGGCTAGAGCTTCTGCCTTCCAAGCAGATTGTCGCGAGTTCGAGTCTCGTCTCCCGCTCCACTACTAGATAGATTTGGTAACGCTATTTAGTTTTTATTTATTTTACCAAAAAGTGATGCGGGAGTAGCTCAGTTGGCTAGAGCTTCTGCCTTCCAAGCAGACTGTCGCGAGTTCGAGTCTCGTCTCCCGCTCCACTACAATCTCAAGGGATTGAATGTTCTTTTATTTAAATCGCGGAATAGAGCAGCTAGGTAGCTCGTCGGGCTCATAACCCGAAGGTCACAGGTTCAAATCCTGTTTCCGCAACCAATTTTTTAGAATGATGTATTATGTCAAGGTAGCTCAGCTGGCTAGAGCGCTGGTCTCATAAGCCGGAGGTCGAGGGTTCGAGTCCCTCTCTTGACACCATTCTAATCTTTAGAATTATATGGATGCTGGTGTAGCTCAGTTGGCTAGAGCAGCTGATTTGTAATCAGCAGGTCGGGGGTTCGACTCCCTTCACCAGCTCCACTTTTTTCTTGGGGTATCGCCAAGTGGTAAGGCAACGGTTTTTGGTACCGTCACTCGCAGGTTCGAATCCTGCTACCCCATCCACATTTTTTATAACTAATCTAATTAATACTAGTACTGTTGATTATTTTTACTTGCCGCGGAATAGAGCAGCACGGTAGCTCGTCGGGCTCATAACCCGAAGGTCACAGGTTCAAATCCTGTTTCCGCAACCAATTAATCTTCTACTATCTAGAAAATTAATTATTCTTATTTTTTTAACGCGGAATAGAGCAGCACGGTAGCTCGTCGGGCTCATAACCCGAAGGTCACAGGTTCAAATCCTGTTTCCGCAACCAATTGTATATAAAATTTATCTCAAACTTATCTTTTAAATATATTTTTATAGCTATAATATTTTAATATAATTATTAAATAATATATTCAAGAAAAAGGTAAACCATGAATTCTAAATATAAAATTGTTTTTGTAATAAGTTTTTTACTATTATTATTTTCACTTTCAATAACTTTTATTAATTATGCAGTTTCTTTAAATAGCACAGAGAAACACCTTAAAAATCAATCCTTACCACTTTCTTTAGACAATATTTATACGGAAATTCAAAAACATATTATTGAACCTTATTTAGTATCCTCAATGATGGCAAATGATACTTTTGTTCATGATTGGATTTTAAATGATGAATTAAATAATAATAAAATAAAAAATTATTTAGATGCTGTAAAAAATAAGTATGGAATGTTTACAACTTTTTTAGTATCTGATAAGACTGGTAAATATTATACACAAGATGGTCTATTAGAAAAAATAAGTAAAGACAACCCAGATAATGCTTGGTATTTTAAATTCAAACATATTCAGGAGAATCATGAAATAAATTTGGATATTAATAAAAACTTATCAAATTCACTAATTATGTTTATAAATTATAAAATATTTGATAGTAATTATTCATATATTGGTGCAACAGGTGTGGGATTGAAAATTTCATATATTAATGATATGTTAAAAATGTTTAGACAAAAATACCATTTAAAAGTGATGTTTTTGAATGAAAAAGGTGAAATTTTATTAGCTGAAAAAGAGCTGGTTCCTGAGAAAAATATTGATGATATGGTTAATTTAAAAGATAAAAAAAATGAGATAATTTCAAAAGTTCCTTTAGTTTTAGAATACAGTAAAGGTGAAGAGAAAATTTTACTAAATACAAAATTTATACCAGAATTAAATCTATATTTACTTGTGGAAGCTAATCTTGATGATTTTACAGATGATGTAAAAGGTATATTTTATTTCAACCTATTTATATCTTTATTTCTTAGTATTTTAGTTATATTGATTATGTTATTTGTAGTTAAAAAGTACAATAAAAGATTAGAATATTTAGCTGGAAATGATCTACTAACGAATATAAATAATAGAAGATTTTTTAACTCAAAGTTAGAACATTTTGTTTTACTTCATCAAAGAAATAAAGATCCAATGATTTTATTATTTTTAGATATTGATGATTTTAAAAATGTAAATGATAAGTATGGTCATGCTACTGGAGATAAAATGCTTATTCGAATTGCAGAAATATTGAAAAATAATATTAGAAAAACAGATTTACTAGCAAGATGGGGTGGAGAAGAATTTGTAATTGCATATATTGATAGCACTCTTGAAGATTCATTATGTACAACTGAGAAATTGAAAAATTTAATTGAAAATGATTTTATGCTCAAGGATATATCTAAATCAAAGATAACGGGGAGTTTTGGACTTACAGTTTTAAAAGAGACTGATACTATAGATGATTTAATAAATAGAGCAGATATGGCTATGTATGAATCTAAAAATAATGGGAAAAATAAAATTTCAATTATAAATTAGTTATAATTTGTCTTTATTATAAATACAAGGAATTATATGAGTGATAGGTTACATGAAATAATCGCACAAATTGGTGTGATTCATAATGAATTAATAGAGAATAAGAAAATAGAAGATGCGAATGAAGTTTTTGACTATATCGAAGATTATGATAATGATGTGCGAGAGCATTATTTAAATCTGTTATTACAATATTATTTTCAACAAAATGATTTAAAAAACTTACAAGAGGTTCTTTTAGTAGGTGCTAAATTTGATATGAGATTTGAAGATGTAAAAGATGCATTTTTGAATATTAAATCAAGTGAAGAAAATGTTATTGAGTTTATGGAAGATGCAGTTGTTTTTATAAAAGATAGTGAAATAGAAAATAATTTAGCTTTAATGTACGATTACTATCAAAATAATGAAAATTATCAAGTCTATTTAGAAGCAGCAACTGAATTAATTAGACGAAATAGATATGTTTGTGCTTATTGTTTTAAAAATCCAAACGCTCAGTTTTCAGAATTTTTTCTAAACGAAGATTTATTAGAGAGTTTGAAAAGAGATTTACCTTATTTATTAAATTAGTAAAAGGAAGTATTAAACAATACTTCCTAATTCGTCATTTAAATAATCATCAATTTTTTTTATAATTTCTTCAAATGATTTTACTCCATTCTTATTGAAAACTACAATTTCTTCTCCAAAATCATTTTGAATAAAGTGTTCTTCTTTTAAAATCTTTTTGTATAACTTTTGTAAATCATCTTCACTTTCATCTTTATTGAATAAAAACCAATTTGCAGTAGTATCTTCTATTCTAATTAATCCATAAGTATTATTTTCATCCACATAATCTTGAATTGTTCCATTCTCAAATATTGAACCAACTACTAAATCGTTTTCATTTAAAATCATTTCCATTTTTTGCCTTTATTAAAAGTAGGCGTAATTATAATTAAAGTGCAGTTAGCAATAGATTAGTTTTTATAAAGGATTAGATACAATTGCTAAATTTTTATAAGGAAAAGAAATCAAAAAGTTTAAAAAAGTACATATTGAAATCACAAATATATGTAATCTAAAATGTACATTTTGTCCACCTAAAATAAAACCTAGTTCTACTATGAGTTTAGAACAGTTTGATAATCTAAATTTACAGTTAAAACCATATACAAATGAACTAGCATATCATATAGTTGGTGATCCTTTAGTTTTAAGTAATCTTGATAAATATTTGAATATTAGTCTAAAACATAATTTAAAAGTAAATATTACAACAACAGCTAATAATATAAATAAAAATCATTATGAAGCATTATTAAACCCTATAATTAAACAAATAAATTTTTCAATTAACTCTTATAATGCAAACTCTCACAAAAAAAGTTTAGATGAGTATTTAAATCCCATTTTAGATTTTGTAAGTTTTGCACAAGAGAATAATCATGAGTATTTTATAAATTTTAGAATATGGAATTTAGATGAAGATAAAAGTGCTAAGGAATTCAATACTTTAGTATTTGAAAAATTAAATAAAAGATTTAATACAGATATTGATGTTGAAGATATTTATAAAAATAGACCAAAAAACTTTAGAATAGCTAGAAAAATATTTCTTAATTTTGATGAATACTTCAATTGGCCAAGCTTAGAAAATGAAATTGTTTCGACAAAAGGATTTTGTTATGGATTAGACTCTCACTTTGGTATTTTAACAAGTGGAGAAGTTGTTCCTTGCTGTTTAGACCAAAACGCTTGTGTAAACCTTGGTAATACAAATGATACACAATTGTCTGATATATTAACTTCAACAAGGGTAAAAGCCATACAAAATGGTTTTAAAACTGGAAATGTAGTTGAAGAACTTTGTCAAAAATGTGAATATAGAACTAGATTCGATAAATAAAGGATTTAAAATTGAATGAAATTGAAATATTAATAAAAAGTTTAAAAGATTTTTTTACTTCACAAATGTTAAAAATCGCATTAGTTCCATTGATTGTAACTATGATAATACTTTATATGATGTTTTTCGCAGCAGCGGATTTTGGAATCTCTTCACTTCAAGAAATAGCCGCAGCTTCACAAAATGGAGAAGAGGTTGTTATAGATGAAAATGCACCTTTTTATTTTGTTTGGGCTACATATTTGATTGTATTTTTGTTTAAGTACTCATTTACTTCTTGGATAGCTGGATTTTTGTTTTATACAGTTGGTACTGTAATTGTACTACAAGCCTCTGTTATCTTATCTATAGTGGTAATAGGATTTTTAACTCCTATGATTTTAGGTGTTTTACATAAAAGACATTATTCACATTTGACTTTACATGGTCATGGTTCTTTACTTTCTCCTTTATGGGTTTTATTTAAAAGTGCTTTTATGATGATATTTTTATTTGTGATTTTAATACCAGTTTATTTTGTACCAGTTTTAAATATATTTGCTCTAGCACTTCCTTTTTATTACTTTTTTCATAAGCTATTAAATTATGATGTTAGTTCTACACTTTTAAGTGAAGAAGAGTTTGAAAAAATATATAAAACTCAAGCAAATAATTTTAGACTTAGAACACTATTTTTATACTTTGTTTCTATGATTCCTTTTGCTACATTATTTACAGCAGTTTATTATATTATCTATTTAGGTCATGCTTATTTTATAAAACTAGATGAGTTGTATAAATTTGATATTCCAAAAAGTAAATTAGATGATGAAGATATTAAAAAAGAAGAAAAGAAAGATGAAATAAAATTAATTGAAGATAAATAAGATTAGATATTTTATCTAATCTTATATTGCATCAATAGCTGCTTGAACAGCTGCTGCTGCATTTACCTTACCGTAAGCTCTTTTTGTGTTAAAAGTACTTGTAGTACTATCTGTTGTTAGATCTGTGTATGTAACTGTCCCACTTTGTATTTTATCAGCTGTTTCTATTAGTATTGTTCTTATTTCATTTGGTGTTAGGTTTGGGTTTTCTGAAAGCATAAGTGCAATTACTCCTGAAACAGTAGGTGTAGCAAAACTTGTACCAGCTGTGAATGTATAATAATTATTTACTAAGTTGAAAGTATTATTACTTCCATTTGAGCCAGATAAATCAGTAGTAAGTAATCCTATTAGATTTGTTCCTCCACCACCAGGTGCAACTAAATCTATATTAGAACCATAGTTTGAATAATCAGTTACATCATTTAAAACAGATGTTGCACCTACTCCAATAACAGTATCAAGTTCTGATTCATCCATCAAATTATTATCTAAATCATAAGCTTCATTACCAGATGCAAAAACAACATTTATTCCAGCATCTTTCATACTTTTTATTGTATTTAAGTATTGTTGAGAAAAAGAGTATATTGATTCATCAAAAGTTGAACCCCAACTACAATTTATTACTTTAGCTCCTTGATCTTTTGCATAATTAAAAGCCTCAATTATATCTGCATCGGTACTATTATCAAAATCTATATTTATTAAAATTAATTCTACATTATTTGGAGCAACCCCTAAATATGTTGAAGCAATTACCCCTGAAACTAATGTTCCATGATAACTTTCTGTTAATACTGTTTGATTTATATTTTTTAAATCAATTACTTTACTATAAATTTCTGGGTGATTATATTGAAAACCTTGATCAATAACAGCAACTTTAACTTTTTGATTATTTGTAGAAGTGGGCATATTTATGTGAGCATCACTATCTATATTATTATTTGTAGCATAAGTAGAATCTAGTGTTGAAGAGTTTATACTCCATGCATATTTTGAATAATCAACAGCTGTTCCAATAGGAGTTATTGGGAAACTTATATTTGTCGGCAATGTGATAATATCTGATAATGGCGCTTCATCACCTCCTGAACCTCCTCCACATGCAGTTAATACTAGAGAAAGGGATGATGATATAATTATTTTTGATATATGTTTTCTCATCTTTTAATCAACTTTCTTATGTAGTTTGGGTGAGCAGATTTTATATCTTCTTTATCATATAATTTTTGACAAAAAGAAAAAATATCTTGTGTATTATCAAGTTTTATTACATATGTATTATTACCAATATTTTTATAATTTGTTAAATTTAAATTTTCAAAATCATCTTCACAGTAACTATTTTTTTTACACTGCACTAATATTTGATTTTTGAATTTAACTGTTTTACCATCAGTTGTAGTATATTCTTGGATATCATCATATGTTTGATTTAAACTCTTTGTTGTAGTATTTGTTTTAATTTCAACTTTTTTGTCAAATTCATAATAAAATTTATTTGCATATGAAAAAGTTAAACTTAAAATAAAAATAAATAAATATTTCATTTTAATCCCTAATTAATCTATATCCAGTTCCTTGGATATTTCTCAAAGAATTTTCTGGTAGTTTTTTTCTAAAGTTTTTTATAAAAAGTCTCATTGCATTTGATGTCATAACTGAGTCTTCATCCCAAATAAAATTTTCCATCTCTTCATAAGTAATGATTCTATTTTTTGTAATTAATAGTTTTAAAAATTTACTCTCTTTTTTAGTCAAGTTAAAATCTTCAGTAGTATTAGAAATAATAGATTTACTATAGTCAAAAATCCAGTTTGCACTTAGATTATAAATTTTATTATCATCATGAGTTTTTATAAATGCTTCAAGGGCGCTCATAAGTTTATCTTGAGTAATAGGTTTAATAATATATTTTACAAGATGTAGTTCAGCAGCTTCTAGCATATACTCTAAGTCGGTGTGTGCAGAAGTTATTATTACTCTTGTTTTTGAATCACTTTCTCTAATTCTTTTAATTAAATCAATTCCAGTCTCAGCACCCATTTGAATGTCAGTTATGATCAAATCAGGTTTTACTTCCAAATATTTTATATAAGCCTCACTGGCATTTTTAGCAGTTGTTGTATCTTTGAATAGATGTTTTAATATCTCTTGGATATTATTTCTAATACCATCTTCATCTTCTACGTAAAGTACTGAAAAAGCATTAAGTTTATTTATAAAATCATTTTGCATATTCTAAAAATCCTTATTAGAAAAGTTATGTTATGATAGCATATTAAGGTTAATAAAGGGCACTATTGAATCTAATTACAGAGAAAAATTTATCAAAAATAATCATTTATATATTCATAATAATTATGTCATCAATGATATTTGCTATATCATATTTTTATGTTAAAAACACTTATGATGATTTTGAAATTCAGATGGAAAAGTTTGTTGAAGAGTATTATAAAGATAAGAAAAAGACCCTAAAAAAAGAGATTGATACTGTTTTTGATATTTTAAATTACAACATAGCAAAAGAGAATATACCTGATGATGAATTAAAAGCTGATGCTATTAGATTACTAAATAATATTAGATTTGAAGAAAATAAAAGTAACTATTTTTTTGTATATGATATTAAAGATTTTAATGGGGGTGATAAATTTGCAAGATTACTGGTAAATCCTAACAGACCTGATTTACTTGGTAAGTTGATTTCTAGTAAATATCCTGATGCAAATGGAAAGTTATTTAGGGAAGATTTTTTAAATGATATTAAATTGAAAAAAGAGTCTTATACTCAATACGCTTATACAAAACCAGGCTCAAATGATGTAAAACAAAAATTGTCATATTTTAAGCTTTATGAAGAGTGGAATTGGGTAATTGCAGTTGGTGTTTATACTGATGATATAGAAAAAGAGATTGCCTTAAAACGAAGTGATTTAGAAAAAAGAGTAAAAAATCAAGTAGGACAAAATATAGTTTTATTTGTAATGTTCTTATCAATTGCTATTTTAATCTCTATTGCAATTTCTCAAAAAATTGATGAAGTATTGAAAAATTATGAAGCAAAAGTTAGAGTAAATGCACAACAACTAGAAGAATTAAATCAATCTTTAGAAAATAAAGTTCATAAAGAAATAGAAAAAAATAGAGAAAAAGAACAACTCTTAGTTCAAAAATCAAAGTTTATAGCACTAGGGGAGATGATTTCAAATATTGCCCATCAATGGAGACAGCCTCTTTCTGAACTATCTTCAATTTTAATGTACATAAAATTTAAACATAGTATTAATGCATTAGATGATAAAACAATGCAAAAAAAATCAGAAGAAGCAGATAAAGTTTTAGAGTTTATGTCCCATACAATTGATGATTTTAGAAACTTTTTTATGCCAAAAAAAGCAAAAGAGAATTTTTATTTATTTAAAGCAGTAAACTCTGTGATGATAATAATTTCAAGTACATTAAAAAATTTAAATATAAATATAGATATTCAAATAGACCCAAAACTTAGACTTAATACTTATCTAAATGAATATGAACAAGTGTTATTAAATATTATAAATAATGCAAAAGATATTTTAATAGAAAAAAATGTGAAAAATCCTTTTATAAAAATAACTGCATATGAAAATGAAGATTATGTTGTAATGTATATTGAAGATAATGGTGGTGGAATTACAGTAGAGCCAAAAACAAAAATATTTGAGCCTTATTTTACTACAAAGTCTGATAGTGATGGAACAGGAATAGGGTTATATATGTCAAAAATCATTGTAGATAAAAATATGAAAGGAAAATTAAGAGTTAAAAATACATCTAATGGTGCAATCTTTGGAGTGTTTGTACCTAAGTTGGAAAATTCAAAAAAAGATTTAAGATTTGAATGGTAGATAAAAAGTATTAAAATTACTCTTTATTATTTCTATCTTGAATTTTTTGAGTAAAATATGCAAGGATTATAACAACTCCTGCAATAATAGTAAAAGATATTAGTTCAGATTGAAAATCACTCATAATTAAAATGGTATCGCCATATCTACTACATCTCCAGTTGCAGAAATAGTATCTCCTACAATATCAGGAGTTACTGTATTTACTACAGCACCAACTACTTTAAAAGGCGCAGAAACAACTGTTCCTACAATACATCCTTGAAGTGTTATTATTAAAAATAGAGTAAATAGTATTTGAGTAAATTTAAAGTACATCACTAACCTTGAATGTTTTTTGTAGTTTATCGAAAAAAAGATAAAAAATTTGAGAATTTTAATAGTTTAGATATATTTGAAGTTGAAAATAATTATTTAATTGAATTGAGTCATTTGTGAGTCATTTATTCTGTATAATTTAATAATAAAAAATTGAATTAGATTATCAATGTGGATTTTGTGTATATTTAGAGTTTTATAGTGAGTTTGTCTTTGGCTTTAGGATTATCAAGTCTAGCTAGTCAGAAGATAAGTATAGATTCACTTTTCTTAGATGAAGGATTTGGGACACTAGATAGCGATAGTTTAGAACTAGCACTAAATGCACTAAATCAACTATAAAGTTCAGGAAAAATGGTAGGTGTGATTTCCCATGTGGAAGCACTAAAAGAGCGAATTCCATTGC
>Ga0193956_1000304_pt1 | contig 23260 bp, 21 predicted proteins | sample BB_7_MG_FD_140358 | JGI IMG/M metagenome (GOLD analysis project Ga0193956, IMG submission 140358) | Microbial mat bacterial communities from the Broadkill River, Lewes, Delaware, United States - BB_7_MG | ecosystem: Environmental > Aquatic > Freshwater > River > Microbial mats | place: USA...
GGACGAAATCATGTTAAATAATGGGTTTTTAAAAAAACTAACTATACTTTACGTAGAAGATGATGATGTAGCAAGAGAGCAATTTGGAAAATCTTTAAAACGTTTATTTAAAAATGTCATATTAGGATGTAATGGAGAAGATGGTTATAATAAGTTTCAAGAAGCTCGTGAACAAAATATACAAATAGACCTAATTTTAAGTGATATAAACATGCCTAAAATGGATGGTTTAGCGATGTTAGAAAAGATTCGTAAGACTGATGAAAATATTCCAGTAATGTATACAACTGCACGAACAGAAGTTGAATATATGCAAAAAGCAATTGACTTAAATGTTTATCACTATGCTTTTAAGCCTATTAATTTAGATGATATTATTTTACGAATACAAAAAGTTTGTGAAAAACAATACTATCAAATGGTTATTGACTCTAAAAATAACGAGCTAAAAAATTATCTAAATATTATTAATAATGTTGCTGCAATACTTAAATTTAATGAAAATGGAGAGATAACATTTATCAATGATCTTTTTTGTGAACTATTTGAACAAGAAAAAGACTCCCTTGTAGGACAAAGCTTTACAGCACTATTCAATAAAAAAGTTTCAAGTAGTGTAGAGAGTGGGATTTGGGAAAGTATAACAAATAATAAAACTTGGAATGGTGATATCAAATACGATAGACAAAAAGATGATTCATTTTTTATTAGAAGTACAATCTTTAAACAAATAGATGATAACAGTTTTGAATATGTTAGTATTGGTTTCTTATCGACAGACGAAGTAGATAAACAACGACAGTTCCATAAAAATGTTTTACAAACTATTTCAAATAAAAGTATAGAATCTTCAAAATTTAAAAATGAATTAGAATCAACTTATGAGGAAAATAAGAAGCTTAAAGAAGAGAACAAAATTTTTAATGCAAAAATCAAGCAATACAAAAATTTAGCTATTAATCTTAAAGGTCAAGTAGATACTTGTCAGCAAGGTACGGTAAGCAATGATACACTTACTGATAAAAGTACAATATTACGAAACAATAAAGAATTAAAAACTTCATCTGATAAAATTCACAAAGAAAATAAGCTACTCAGTTCTCAAAATCTAAAACTAGAAGAGGAGAACTCATTTGTCTTTAAAGAGATTGAAAAATTAAAAAACCTCATGAATCAAAAAGAGAAACGTATTGAAGTACTTGAAGATATACTAGAACACAGAGAATCTCAAATTAGAAAGTTTGATCCTAGTTTATTATCGTAAATTTATCTTTTTGCAGATTTTAAAACGATTATAAACTTTACACCTTTATTTGTATTTTGAATCTTTAATTTTCCATCAAAGCTGTTTTGAACTACAAGTTTTACCATATAAAGACCTGTACCTGTTCCATACTCTTTTGTTGTAAAATAAGGATCAAATATTTTTTCTATATTTTCTTCTTTGATTCCTCCTGCATTGTCTTCATAGATTACAATACTATATTTATCTTTACTTAAAGTTGTAATATTGATTTGTCTATTTTGAACATCACGTTCAATAAAAGCATCTTTTGAATTTGTTATAAGATTTAAAAAAACCTGCATAAGTTCACTTTGAACTCCATATACATTTTCATCACCAATATTTGATTGAATATGAATATTATTGTTTACCATTTGTTTATCAAGCAAAGATAGTGTTTTCTCAAATGATGATTTAAGAGTAAAAGCACTTTTTGTTTTATTTGGATTAAAAAAGTTCATAAAGTCACTTATAGTTTCAGTCATAAAAGCGATTTGTTCTTTCGTATTTTTATCAAACTTTTCTATAAATTCATCATCAATTTCATTGTATTTATGTGATTCTTTTACATCATTACAGTACAAAGACATCACATTTAACGGCTGTTTTAATTGATGAGAAATCACCCCAATCATCTCTCCCATAGTTGCCATTTTTGATTGATGAATTAAAAGCTCTTCTGCTTTTTGGAACTCCTCTTGAGTCTCTTTATTTGATTCAAATAAATCAATATAAACTTTGAGTTTTGAGGTCAATAATTTATCATCAATTGGCTTAGATATGTACTCAATTGCTCCTAGTTTATATCCTCTTTGTTGATATTCATCTTTATGATATATTCCTGTAATAAAAATAATGGGAACATCTTTAGTTTTTTCAACACTTTTCATATATTCTGCAAATTCAAAACCATCTATTTCTGGCATTTGGATATCGCTTAACACAAGATCAATATCATTTTCCATAAGTATTGGCATCGCTTTTTGTGCACTTAGGGCAGAAAAAATATTTATATCAAAACTATCTTCTATTATCATTTTTAGTGAATAAATATTTTCTTCAATATCATCAACAAGTAAAATATTAAATTTGTTCATCATTTTCCTTTATTCCTATTTTTGCTATTATCTCTTCTACATTAAAAGGTTTTTTTAATTTACCAATAATTTTTTCATTTTCTAAACTATCTAACTCATCACTATATATCAAAATAAATCTAATTGGTAGTTTTGTAACAATCTTCTCTAAATTTGATTTATCTAAAGTTGAAGTATCTATAATAGCTAAATTTGTCTCTTGATTATTTTTATAATCATCCAAAAGATTAACAAGGCTATTTGATTGAATTATAGTATAATTCTTTTTTAGCTCAATGCTTAATTTCATAAATGAAATAGGATCATTATTGAGAACCAAAAGACTATCGGAAGTTTTGATCACTTCGTTATCTAGTTTAAGAGTATTTTTATCTTCTTCAACTATGGATGGAGCAGTGCTCACTTCTTCCAATACATTATCTTCAATTGATAATATATTTTCTACTACAACATCTTTAGTGTCAACAAGATCACTATTTTTACTAATCGTAATACTAAAAATAGTTCCTTTATTTTCTTCACTTTGAACAGAAATTTCTCCACCTAGAAGTTCAGTAAGTTCCTTACATATAGCTAGACCCAAGCCCGTTCCGCCATATTGTCTAGTTGTACTTTCATCTACTTGTTTAAATCTATCAAAAATATTTTCTAGTTTACTTTGGGGAATACCAATACCATTGTCTTCTACTAAAACTCTAACACTATCTTGTTCATTTTTTGATATAAGCTTTATAGTACCATTTTGCGCAAATTTCACAGAATTGCTCAGTAAATTTTTAATAACTTGTTTGATTCTTTGTCTATCACTATAGATATATTCAATTGTATCATCATATTCAACTATAAAATCAATACCCTTTGATTTCATTTGAGGATTGAACATCTCTTTAGTTTCATCTATAACTGATTTAAAATATAAAGTTTCATTGACAAGAGTTATCTCTCCAGCTTCAAGTTTTGATACATCTAAAACATCATTGATTAAAAAAAGTAGATCATTACCACAATTATTAATTATCGAAAGATTTTTGACTTGATCTTCATTTAATGTTTTTTTAGTATTTTTCATCATAATAGAGCTTATTACATTAATAGAGTTTAGTGGAGTTTTTAACTCATGACTCATATTTGCGAGAAAATCATCTTTTGATTTATTTGCAATTACTAGTTCATTTTTTTGAACTTTTAGTTCTTTTGTAAATTCTTGGAGTTTTGCTCTTCTTTCTTTTAAATCTATCAGCATTTGCCCCATCGAACGAGACAAAATACCAATCTCATCATTTCGATCTTGAAATGGAATTTCTGTTTTTTTATTATCCCCAATATCACCAGCTACTTCGGAAAGTCTTGTTAAAACTTTTGTTAATCTATTTCCTATAAAATAAGATAAATATGTAGAGATAAGAATCTCAATTAAAACTATAAAAATAGTATTTTTTTTACTTTCATTGATAAAACGAGTACTTTCGGAACTATCAAATATAACATAAAAAGACCCTAAATCTATATTTTCTTCTTTAATTTTTTGGTATCTTATCTCATATGTATGATCAGGCATATTAATAGTTTGATCATCTTTAATCAAAAGTAATTCTTTTTGATTAAAATACTTAAAATTGAATACACTCGATAAAACTTTATTTTGACTATCTAAAACAACGATAGAATTGATATACTCTAACTGTGTTGTGCTATTAGTCAAGTCATCAAGACTACCAAGATCGTAAATACTAATAGGCAAGCGAAGCATTTGACTTAAAAACGAGATATTTGACTGTAATTTTTGTTTAATTAATTGTTCAGATGAATTACTAATAGTAATAAAATTCATCGTAACAATTAAAAGTATAAAAACTATCTCTAATAAAACAAATGAAAGTATAAATCTATATTTAAATGACATAGAAATAAGTTCCTATTTTACACCAATATTTTTAATAATATCAAATTCACTAGTTGTAGTTGTTCTAAATTGTTTGATACTAAGAATCTTTTTTAAATCTTTTGGCATATTAAGAAAAGCTTTTTCTAACTTCTTAATATCACTTTTTTTAACTCTTGGATTATATGCTATTGGGTGACTTGGATATGGTTTAGTTTTATAAACTATATGAAGCTTATCTTTATCATTTTTATTTTTAAAATTATTAAATGTACGGATTATACCACCACCTAAAAATCCAATCTCTCTTGAGATTCCCTTGTATACTGAATCATGAGAATTTACATATAAAACTCTTGCTTGCTTATCAATATCAAATCCGAATTTTTCTTTTAACTCAAATTTTGGTAAAAGAGTTGCGGCAAATGCATTTGGTGCTGGAAATAAAAATGCTTTATTTTCAAGATTTTTTGTACTAAAATCTATTTTATCTTGCTTTGCAAGTAAAATACCAACAATATTCTTTTTAGCACGAATAAAGGCTTCATACTTTTTTGTTTTATTTGCCACTACAAAATGGTATGGATTCATATATGAGATATCATACGCACCAGCATAAAGTTTTTTTTCAAACTTTGGTATTGATGATTCAGTTTTAAATATAACTTTTATACCTGTTTCTTTTTCTAAATACTGAGTAATGGCTTTCCATTTTTTTGCAAGTTTTAGAGGACTTTGTTGAGGAACAACACCTAGTGAGATTTCAGTCGAGTAAGCAAAAACTGCCATAAGTAGCAGTAAAGATATTTTTTTTAACATGGTAAATCCTTTATTAAGTTTATATAAATTATATACCTTTTTGATAAAACAATACTTAACTATATCTTAACTACTATACTATCTTAAATTATTGTTGTGTTATGAAGCTTTTTTATTGACTAAAGTTTTTTATCATTGTAACAGCTTCAAAAGAATCGTCAGTTATATTAGAAGTATACTTTTGAAGATCCTCTTTTTTGCCATATCCACAAAGTACTGCAACACTAGATATACCTGCATCATTACTAGCAATTATATCAAGCTTTGTATCTCCTACCATAAAAATATCATGACTAGAATTTAAATTCATAGATTCTAATGCTTTTAAAATAGGTTCAGGGTGAGGCTTTGGATTTTGGACCTCTTGGCGTCCTATTATTACTTCAAAGTATTTCATAATATCAAAATGTTCAAGTAAAGGAATAGTATATTCAGTAGTTTTTGTCGTGACGATACCAAGTCTTGCAAAACTTGAAGCTAATTTTACAGACTCTACAGCCTTTGGAAGTAAAGTAGTTTTTGCTATAGAAACTTTTCTATACTCTTTTTTATAACACGCTACAAAATCCCAAACTTTAGAGATATCTACACCTAAATTTGCATACATTATATCAAGAGGATACCCTATCTCGTTTTTAATATCCTCGTCATCACCTACAAAATTAAACTTTAATTCTTTAAAACTATGATTAAAACATCCCACAATAGCATCTGTACTATCTATTAAAGTTCCATCTAAATCAAATAATATTACTTTTTTCATTTGCTATTGCCCTACTTGTTTGTACTGTTATTTAATTGGTGATTAAATTCTGGTACTATATATTTTAATTTTGTTATTTTATCTTCACTCAATAGTAAATCTTCTATATCTTTATTTAGTTTGTTTAGATTATATTGTGTTGGATGGGCTACAGTTATAGATTCGTATTGTGTAGTACAATCAGTATCATCTATTAGTAACTCTTCATACAACTTTTCGCCAGGTCTTAATCCAGAAAATTCTATATTGATATCCTTACTGCCACTTAATTCAATCATCTTCTTAGCTAAATCAATAATCTTCACAGGCTCACCCATATCTAAAATAAAAATCTCACCACCAGTTCCAATTGCACCTGCTTGTAGTACAAGTTCACAAGCTTCAGGAATAAGCATAAAATACCTAGTAATATCTGGATGGGTTACTGTGATATTTTTTCCTTGCTCAATTTGAGATTTAAATTTTGGTATTACACTACCACTACTTCCAAGTACATTTCCAAATCTTACAGCTACTATATCAGTCCCATTACCATTAGAATTTTGAGCATATAGTTCACAAATTCTTTTCGTAGTCCCCATAACATTTGTTGGACGAACTGCCTTATCTGTAGAGATTAAGACTAATTTTTGAACATTTGTTTTAATTGATACATCAACTATATTTTTTGTACCTACAACATTGTTTCTAATAGCTTCTTCAATATTTGCTTCAACTAAAGGTACATGTTTATAAGCTGCTGCATGAATTACTATATCTGGTTTGTATTTTTTAAATGTTTTTTCTAAATCATTTACATTAACTACTGATTGCATTATAGGAATTATATTTTTATCATTGTTAGGGTTAACCTCTTGTTCTATTTGATAAAGATTAAATTCACTATGATCAAGAAGTATTAACTTTTTAGCCTGAAAAATTAGCGCTTGTCGTACCAACTCACTACCAATACTTCCTCCTGCACCTGTTATTAAAACAACCTTGTCTTTTACAAAAGAAGATATTCTATTTTTATCTAAATCTGCAGGATGACGTGCCAATAGGTCTTCAACTGAAATATCTTTTAGCTGTGTTGCAAAATCTTTGTCACGCAGAATTTCATCTAAAGATGGTAAAATTTGTATCTCTTGAAAATAATCTTTTAACTTTTCATATATCTCATTGATACGTTTCTTTTTGGCACTTGGCATTGCTATTACAAGTAAATCATATTTATTATTAGCTAGTTTTTTCTTTAACATCATTTCTGATAAAATCTGTATAGAATCGATACTTCTATTTTGTAATACTGTATCATCGTCACAAAAGTACTTTATTTTATACTCACTTTTTCGAAATTCACTTTCTAGTTTAATTCCTGCACTACCTGCTCCATATATTACAACCTGTTTTGTTTTGGTAACTTGACTTCTATTTATTATATAATAATAAAGATACATAGCAAAGTTAATACTAAACAGATACAAAAAAAGCTCAGAAGCTAAGAAAGAAACAGTTATTTTTGAATAAAAAATTGGTAAATAAAATAAAAAGGCTACAATATAAACACAACTCTTTATCAAAAAAGTTTTAGCTGATGCTTTTGACCAAGACAAAGAATAATCTTTAAAAATACTCAAAGAAGCAATCATACGAATCAATACAACAAGAATAACAATATTAAAATCAAATTCTAAATGAAAAATAAAAAAAGTCCACCAAAAAGTACCAAAAGTAAGAACAAATATTACAATAAAGTTTAATATTCTTTTATCTATCATTATCTAAATTTTGTAATCTATTTTTTAAAATTATTTTACCAGCTTCAACGCCTGGTTGGTCATAGGTATTAATTTGCACAAATTTTCCTATTACTGAAGTTAATAGCTGAAAATTAAACATAAGCTGCGCAATATTATATTCATCTACTTTATCAATAGTAATAACATCACATGGTATTACTTCAAGGTCTTGAATTGCTTGAATAGTTGCATTGGCTTGATGATCTATAAGTTCAGAAAATTTTAAATCATCAAGATATTTTAAATCATCAAATCCATCTAAAGTACAAGATGGTATTGTTGTTTCATCTTCAAAATTATCTACTTTTATAAAAGTAACTGTTTTATCTCTTTTACCTTCCATGATTAGTTGTAAAAAAGAGTGTTGATCAACTGGACCAATCAATCCAATTGGAGTATGTGATTGTTTTGTCTTATTGATATTATATTTACCTAAGCTTTCACCCCAAAGTTGTACATACCATTTGTTAAAACCTTCCAATGCAGATGAGTAAGAAAAAATAATATTTATATTAAATCTGTGTTTATTTTCCACCAAAAATCTTGCTTTTTGCATAATTGGCTCATAATATTCTTCTTGATTAAAAAAGCTATCGCGTACATCACGTGCACCTTTCAGCAAACTATCTATATCAATTCCTATACAAGCTAAAGGCAACAATCCAACTGCACTAAATACAGAAAATCTACCCCCTACATTTTTAGGAATTTCAAAGGTTGTTATATCATTTTTCTTAGCATATGCATTTAGTTTACTATCATTTTCACTTACTATTACACAATTATTTTTATCTATAGTTACAAGAGAACTAAAATATTTAAATATACTAATTGTTTCTATAGTAGTCCCTGATTTACTTATAACTAAAAAAAGTGTATCACTAAGATTAAGCTCATTTAGTCTTGACTTAATATCAATAGGATCAGTTGATTCAAAGAAATGTAGTTTTTTATCATAATTATTTGACTTATTTAAAAAATTGTATATAGCATAAGTTCCAAGAGTACTTCCTCCAATTCCAATAATTGCAATATGTTTTTGTTTTACAATTGATGCATATTCTTTTATTTTTGAAGTATTTTGTAAAGGAAGATTATAATACCCTATTGTATCAATCTCCTCTTTAACCAATTCAAATATTGATTCATTTGATTTTATTTGATAAAAATTCTTACTATATTGCATATTTATATCTTTTTCTTATTATAAAAATAATTTGTTGCTTGAACAAAACCATCTACTGATCCACAATCAAATCTAGTACCATCAAATTTATAAGCTAGCACCTTACCTTGTTTTGCTAAAGTTAAAAGTGCATCAGTTATTTGTATCTCTCCACCCTTTCCTGGTTTTGTTGTTTTTATAACATCAAATATCTCTGGGATTAAAATATATCTACCAATAATTGCTAAGTTTGACGGGGCATCTTTAGATTCAGGTTTTTCTATCATATTATCAATTTTAAATATGTTATTTTCTATTTCACTACCAGCTATTACACCATATTTGTTTGTATCTTCCATTGGTATAGCTTCAATTGCCACAACACAACAATCAGGATATTTTTCGTGGACTTGCACCATTTGAGACAATACTGTATCTTTATTATTATCACATAAATCATCTGCTAATATCACAGCAAAAGGCTCATCACCTATTAAAGTTTGACCTGTTAAAATAGCATGTCCTAAACCTTTCATCTCTACTTGTCTAGTATATGAAAAAGTACACTTATTTAAAACATCTCTTATCTCTGTAAGATAATGTTCTTTTGTTGTTCCTTGTATTTGATGCTCTAGTTCATAAGATATATCAAAGTGATCTTCAATAGAACGTTTTCCTCGACCTGTAACTATTGCCATAGTATCACAACCTGCACTAATAGCTTCTTCTACACCATATTGCAGTAAAGGTTTTGTTAGAACTGGCAACATCTCTTTTGGAATTGCTTTTGTTGCAGGTAAAAACCTAGTACCATATCCAGCAGCTGGAAATAAACATTTTTGTATTTTTTTTGTATTTGTCATTATATTCGCTTAAATTAAATTTAAAGATTTTATTATACTAAATCTGATATTAAAAGGAAATTTTATGATTAATCACTATTATGATATGATTCCAAATATAAAACAATAACAATAAAAAATTATAATGAAGAGAAAATAATGAGTAAATATGATGTAATAGTAGTTGGTGGTGGACACGCAGGAATCGAAGCAGCACTTAGTAGTGCAAGAATGGGAAAATCAACACTTTTAATAACTATGCTAGTAGAACAAATAGGAGCGGCTAGTTGTAACCCTGCAATTGGTGGACTTGCAAAAGGTCACTTGGTACGTGAAATTGATGCTATTGGTGGGCAAATGGGTCTATGTACTGATGCTACTGGTATTCAGTTTAGAATTTTAAATGCAAGCAAAGGTGCCGCAGTACAAGGAAGTCGAGCACAAATTGATATGGATGCTTATAGAGAATATATGAGAAATATCTGTTTAAATACAAATAACTTAGATGTATACCAAGATGAAGTATCTGATTTAATCATCAAAGACAATATTTGTTGTGGAGTAAATACAAAACTTGGTGAAGTTTTTGAATCAAAAAAAGTAATACTAACAACTGGTACATTCATGAAAGGTCTTATCCATATAGGAACAAAACAATATCCAGCGGGTCGAGCTTGGGAAGCACCATCTACAACTTTATCAGACCAATTAAAAGATTTAGCACTAAATGTAGGAAGACTAAAAACAGGAACACCAGCAAGAATCAATGTAAACTCAATTGATTTTTCTGTTATGGAAGCGCACGGAGGTGATGAAGAGCCACATCCATTTAGTTTTAGAACAAATAAAAAAGACTTTAATCCAACACAACTTCCATGTTATATTACATATACAAATCTTGATACGCATGATATCATCAGAACAAACTTTGATAGAGCTCCTCTTTTTACAGGACAAATTGAGGGAACAGGTCCACGGTATTGTCCAAGTATTGAAGATAAAGTAAATAGATTTGCAGAACGTGATCGTCATCAGCTATTTTTAGAACCACAAACAATTAGAGCAGAAGAGTACTATATAAATGGACTAAGTTCATCTCTGCCTATTGATGTACAAAAAGAAAAAATTCACTCTATAAAAGGTCTAGAAAATGCAAAAATTGTTAGATACGCTTATGCAATTGAATACGACTATATAGACCCAACTGAGCTTTTACATACACTTGAAACAAAAAAGGTAAAGAATCTATATCTAGCAGGTCAAATCAATGCAACAACAGGATATGAAGAAGCCGCAGCTCAAGGCCTTATGGCAGGAATCAACGCAAGTTTATCAATAGATGAAAAAGAACCATTTGTATTAAGACGAGATGAAAGTTATATTGGTGTTTTAATTGATGATTTGGTTACAAAAGGGACAAGTGAACCATACAGAATGTTCACAAGTCGAGCAGAATATAGACTACTTTTAAGAGAAGAGTCAGCAGATATGAGACTTATGGGATATGGTCATGAGTTTGGACTTATTGATGAAACTACACATAATACTATGTGTCATAAGAAAAAAACAATTGAAGAAGCTTCAGAGTTTATGAAAGATATTTGGTTCACATCGAAAAAAGAAAATCTTGCACTTCTTCAAGAACTTGAAGAAGATAAAATATCAGATAGAATTTTACTTATAGATTTAGTTGGTAGAAATACAATAACAAAAGAAAAATTTGATAAGCTAGTTCCATCTTATGCCTACTTAGACGATTATTTAAAAGAGCAAGTGATCGTTGAAGCAAAATACTACAGATATGTAGATAAACAAAAAAAACAGATTGATAAGATGAAAAAAATGTTAAATCTTAAAATTCCAAGTGATTTTGTATATGATGAATTACCAGGACTTTCAAGTGAAGTTATAGAAAAGTTAAAAAAATTCAATCCACCAACACTTTTTAACGCTTCACAAATAAGTGGTATCACACCTAGTGCTGTTGATATTATCCATCTGCATATAGATATAAAAAAGAAAAAAGTTTAGATAAGGAAAACATGGATTTCTCACAAAGCAAAATCAAACACTTAATCATCCACGAAATAGGAAACAAACTAAGAGATGAAACACTTTTTTTATCTGATACGATACAGTATATTGATGAAGACTTAGAAGAAACACTTTTACACTATTTTCTAAAATCATTTAAAAATAAAGATGAACTATTTTGTTTCAATCATAATTCTGATCTGAATTTAAATGAAGTGTATTCTTATTCAAGAAATATCTTTTTCTTAAATACTCAAAGTTCGTTTATCAAATATTCTCAAGATATCGCCAAACACTTATACGAGTATACACTTCATCCTAAAATTGCAAAAGGCGAACTTATAATCGTAGAGATAGAAAATATAGTTTTTGAAGATGAGAGTATAAACTTAATAGGGGTTTTCAAATCTGAGAAAAAAGATTCTTTTTTAAAAATTATCAAAGACAATACTTCAATGAATGTACGAGATGATAAAGGTATCAATGTATCAAAAATAGAAAAGGCATGTTTAGTATTAAATAATAACGAAGACGATGGATACACGGTACTAAATATCGACAACCAAAATCAAGAAACTGATTATTGGACTTATAAGTTTTTAAATATTAAACCACAATATGATGAGAGACATAAAACAAAAGAGATATTTAAAATTTGCAAAGGCTTTGCAGATGAATTTTTAGCCAATACTCAAGATACAAATAAAAAACTTGAATTTAACAATGACTTTGTGAGTTATTTTGAAGACAATGATTCTTATGATATAGATAGTTTTACTGATTCTATATTTAAAGATGATGATATGAAAAAAGAGTTTTTTGAATATCAAGACTCAAATAAAGAACTATTTGATTTTGATATCAATGATACTTTTGAACTATCACAAAAAGATATCCAAAAAGAGAAAAAGAAGATCAAAAATGTCATAAAACTAGATACAAAACTTGAACTCAAAGTCATACTTGATAAAGATAATGGAACTAAAAATATAGAAAAAGGTTTTGATGATGATAAGGGTATGTCTTATTATAAAATCTTTTTTAATGAAGAGATAGATTAGATACTCATTATTTAAAGTTAATAATGGCTGTTACTTACTTTAGATTATTTAAAGTAAGTAATGACTCACAACAATCAATCCAAAATACTACAATTTTTTAAATTCCAGATTCTAAATTTTCTACTAATTCTAAATTCTTTTTTATTGTAATTAACTCAGGATTATTTTTATCAAATAAATTCTCAATTATACTCAAAGATTTTTCTAAATAACTTTTAGCCTTTTTATATTCTTTATTTTCAAAAAATATTTCACCTAAATTATTATAAGCTGTTGATACGTTAATATCCTTGTCTCCATAATTTTCTAACGCAACATTTAACGCTTTATCGAAATATTCAAAAGCTAAATCTTTATTCTTCAATGATTTATATATCACTCCAATATTATTATATGCTGATATTGTAGAAGAATGTTTTTCTCCTAAAATTTTCAGTTTTATTGATAAAGACTTTTCTAAATATATTAAGGCTAAATCATTTTTATTTATTAAATGATATACCGCACCCAAATTATTATATGTTGAGGAAGTAGACAAATGTTCTTCACCTAATAATTCTTTTTTAATATTTAATGATTTTTCATAATTCACAATTGCTTTACTAAATTTACGCTTTGATTTATAAACTTCACCAATATTATTATATATAATTGCTGTATCTTGATGTTTTTCTCCTACAGATAATAAAGCAATTTTTAATGCCTTAAGATTATAAGTCAATGATTTAGAATATTCTCCACTTAAATTATAGACTTCACCTAAGTTAGAATAATTAATTGAAACATCAATATGATCATTGCCAACTAACTTTATAGTAATATACAATGATTTTTCATAATTCTTAATAGCATTAATGTAGTCATGAGTTGCCATAAAAATAGTGCCTATATTATTATATATTGTTGCAACAAATAAATGTTCTTCACCATATTCTTTTAAATATATATGTAATGCATAATCATAATATTCTACTGCTTTACCATAGTCATCATAAATTCCAAATATTACTGCCATGTTATTATAAATAGATGCTATCTCAATTTCAGAGCCACTAAATATTTTTAATGCTTTTTCATAATATTTTAACGCATCTTCGTAATTACCTATTACATACAATATATTTGATAATGCACTTACATAACTACAATTTAAATTATCATATTTTACTGCATTGTCATAATAATCTTTAGCCTCATTATAATTAATATCTAATTCTGCAATTTCCCCTAATTGAAAATATGTTTTTGCTTCGTCTTTTTCTTTACTTTCTCTTTCATCTTGCTGTTTTTCAAGTCTTTTAAATAATAATTCTTTTACAGTTTCATTTTCTCCGTTATCTATTGCACATTGTATTTCTTTTGAATCATTAGCATCTGAACCAATACTTTCTTTTAAAGAAAGATATTTTTGCTTTAAATTTTCTAATTCTTTGGAAATATCTTCAATCTTAAAATCTTTTTCAATTAATTTTCTTTCCCAATTTTTCAATAGCTGAGGAGGTATATAAGTTTTTTTTCGATTCAGTACATCTCTTGCAAAATCTTCTGCATCTTTTTTCCATTGTTGTAAAAGTTCAATTGAAAATTCTTGATAATTTTTATCTATTGTAAATGAACAATGAGTACATAACCATATCCCATTATCATAATGACTTCTTTGTTCAGATGTCATATAGGGATCATATCTTGGACCACCTGCGGAGGCAGCAGTAATATGTGCAGCTACTCCATGATTAGTATATTTATTTTCATCACAATTTGGTCCTGTAGTCAAAGTTTGACACTCTGAATTAGAACAAATACTTCCAACGCTATGTTGTAAAAGCCGTTTCGTTTTTTCCACGAAATTATTTTCTTTTTCTCTTGCCATTATTTACCTCAATAATAAATCATGTTAGTATATTATAAAATTAATGCTCATTATATAAAGTAATTACTTAACTTTGCACCAAAATAAACCTAATAAACACCAACTATACAAATTAAGAATCAAATAAACTTAAAAGTTAAAATAATCATTATTTTCTTAACTCATACTTTTTTATAAAAGTATGCAAAAACTTGTTGCGTTAACAAAGCCCTTTGGGTTCCTATAAATTTTATCTATTTTGAAGCGTCTGCGCAACTCGCTAAAATATGACATTTAGTCATATTTTAGCGAGTTGCGCAGACAATGCTCGTCTGTTTCTTCTAAATAGACAAAATTTTTAGCTTTGTTAAATGCAACATCTGTAATGACGAGCTTTACTAAAAATATAATTGAAGAGAGATACTTACGGTCGCTTTCTCTTTGGGTGCGATTTGATTTTTGTGGATTAAGAGTTGTTTGGATTCTTTCATTAAGAAAATGCAATGTCTGACCGAAGTGAGTTTTGCATTTTTAGAAAGAATACAATAAAACTCCCACAAAACATCAACCTGCACCGATTTTTTGTTTCGTTTTTTCTAAAAAAATGAAAGGAAAAGAAGATAAAAGTTAATAAGAAGTTTTTATTAGATGTATATTCTAAAATTTTCATTTTCAAATACAATATGATATAATAGACAAAATAACTACAAAGGTATAACATGACAGCAACAATGAATAAAGTGATGAATGATATACAAACATTAACACCAACAGAAAAAGGTTTTTTAGTTCAATATGTTATATCTTCACTAGATACAAAACAAGATGAAAACTCAAATGAAGAGTGGGAATTATTGGCTAAACAAAGATATGAAGAGATAGAAACAGGTAAAACTCAAGCTGTAAGTTGGGATAACATAAAACAACAAATAGGGATATAAATGAAACCTATAGTTTTTCATCCTGATGTGTCTATTGATATCAAAGGTTCTTATGAATGGTATGAAAAACAGATTAAGGGGCTAGGAAGTAGCTTCATACAAGAATTAGAAAGTTCATACGAAAAAATATCAAATTTTCCAAAAACATGGTCAACTTTTAATTATGGATTTAAAAGATTTATATTATCAAGATTTCCTTTTTCTATAATATATAAAGAGAAAGAATCTGAAATATTAACTATAGCAGTTATGCACAATAGCCGTAAACCTAACTATTGGATAAAAAGACTTGAAAGATAAATTTTATTTAACATTTACAACAAAATCAAAGAACTCAAACTACAAATAGCAGTCTCACTTCTTTGAATAATATTTGAATCCACTCCAACTACTTTTGATGAATCGATCTTATTCACCTCATCAGCACTAAATCCACCCTCACAACCTAAAACAATAGTTTGAATATCATCTTTTTTATTTGAAATATGATTTTGTGAGAAATTGAACATATAAGTATCTGGATAGTTTGCTAAAAATTTATCAAAACTATTCATAGAATCTAGTTCTATAATGTTACTACGACCTGATTGTTGAGATGAGTTTATCAATAGTTTTTCTAGCTTTTCAAAGTTTGGTTTATATTGTTTTTGTGAGTATTCACAATATATAAATGTAATCTTTGTTACACCTATTTCATTTAAAGAGGCTATTTGTTTCTCTACTGATTTTGGGTCTATCACACACCATCCGATGTGCAATTCTTTTTTTGGTACGATGATTTTTTCTTCGTAAGATATAAGTTCTAAGTTTGTTTTTCTTCTATCAATATTTTGTACTTTATATTCATAGATATTGTTATCATTTAGATTTCTAAAATATATACTTTGTGTTGAGTCATATCGCTTTACTTTAAAAATATATTTATGGAGTTCTCCATCTATAGTTAGGTTTTGATTTTTTGCATCTTCATGATAAACAAATTGCATACTAAAAAATCTTTGAGATTATGTATGTAAATAAAACAGCAGATATCTCCATCATATATATTTTTTTTGCAAATACTAAAAATTCATTTTGTTTATCAAAATCTTTAGTTCTAATCACTCTCATTTTTTTATATCTTTTGATCTCTAAAACCATAATAAAAATTGATGTAGCAACCATCAGTATAACTGTAGGGCTTAAGTCGTGCGAATACGCCGCAACTATTGCTCCTGTGTAAACAGCAACAAAATTTAACATATGATATATAGGTGTCATAAACTTCAAGCGCTGTGATAATCTAATAAAATCATTTACTTTTAGTACACTCATTAAATTAAAACCCATTACTAACATTAAAATAACCATTGCATACACGTGTGTAGTAATCGATATAGAGACAAAATCCATTTTATAATATTCCTCTTTAAAAAATTTCGGTATTATAGCGAAACAATTATGAATTAGGAACAATTATGGCAGTTACAGTACAAGAAGCACTAGATTTGATAAAATATCATATTCCAAAAACAAAATACGAAGTGATACCAATAGAATACGCTACAAGTAGAATATCAGCAGACGATATATTTGCAACTCACATCATGCCAAGATTTAACAATTCTGCAATGGATGGATATGGTGTCAAAATCAAAGATGCATCACAAAAAGTCACAGTAATCCAAACACTATTAGCAGGTTGCAAAGAGGAACCAAAAATAAAAATGGGTCAATGTGTAAAAATCATGACAGGTGCAAGAGTTCCAAATAGTGTTGATGCTGTTATACCTCAAGAACTAGTTGAAATCATAAATGAGACAACTATTAAGTTACCAAAAGATATCCAAGAATCTTCGCATATTAGATTTGTAGGAGAAGATATCAAAAATGGTGAATGTTTAATACAAGAGGGAGATGATATAAACTTTGCAAAGATTACGCTACTTGCAAGTCAAGGTATCACTCATATAAAAGTTTATAAAAAACCAAAAGTTACAGTATTTGCTAGTGGAGAAGAGCTAAAACTTCACTATCAAGATGTAAAAAAATACCAAATCTATAACTCAAATACACCTACTTTGATCGCTCGTGCACAGGAGCTTGGTTGTGATGTAAACTTTGTAGGGATGGCAAGAGATAATGTTGATAGTTTAAAAGAACTTATATCTAACTCTTTAGATAGTGACCTTATTGTTACTAGTGGTGGAGTAAGTGTGGGTGAAGCGGACTTTACAAAAGAAGCTTTTGAAGAAATGGGAGTGGATACTATTTTTGATGGCATTATAATCAAACCAGGTAAACCAACAGTTTTAGGAAAAATCAACAATACTACTATATTAAATCTTCCAGGAAATCCACTAGCATCTGCACTTATTTTTGAGATGTTTGGAAAGATTCTTGTTCAAAAACTAAGTGGTAGTAGAAATACAAATCACAATATCATACAAACAAAACTACAAGAAGATTTATCAAATAAAAAAGGGAGAATCACAATTATCCCAGGATATTTTGATGGACTAGCATTCAATCCAAGTTTACAAAGAAGCCCAGGGATGGTAAGTACTCTTAGTAATTGTAATAGTATGATTGTACTTGATAAAGAGGTAGAATTTTTAAAACAATCATCAGAAGTTAATATTTTACCAATTAACTGGAAATTTTTTACAAACAATATAGATCAAAAGGACTTTTTAACATATGCAACAAAATAACTCTCCAAAAAAAGCAGTATGCATACTCAGCGGTGGTATGGATTCAACTTTAGCTTCATATATAGCTCAAAAAGATGGTTATGAAATCATCACATTACATTTTAATTATGGACAAAGAACAGAACACAAAGAACTTGAAGCATTTAGAAATATATCACGTGAACTTAAAGTAAAAGATAAATACGAGATAAATATCCCATTTTTTACACAAATTGGAGCAAGTGCTTTAACTGATACTTCTATTGATATTCCAGTAGATGGTGTTGAAGAGGGAGTACCTATTACTTATGTACCATTTAGAAATGGAATTTTCTTAAGTATTGCAACTGCAATTGCTGAAAAACATCAAGCCCAAGCACTTTTTATAGGTGTTGTGCAAGAAGATAGTAGTGGTTATCCTGATTGTACAGATAATTTTATAGATAAAATGCAAAGTGCAATGAATCAAGGGACTAAAGAGGAAACAAAACTTGATATTATCACACCGCTTGTTCATCTATCAAAAAAACAAATTGTAGAAAAAGCTATTGAATTAGACGTACCATTGCATCTGACTTGGAGTTGTTATAAAAATGAAGACAAAGCTTGTGGAGTTTGTGATAGTTGTAGACTAAGACTCAATGGTTTTAGCCTTGCAGGAACAACAGATAGAATAGAGTATGAAAACTAAACTCAAAAAATATATAAAAGAGATACTCTCTTTTATATTTATACTGCTAATATTCTCAAATGCACTTAGCTACTATAGAGCAACATCTTTAAACAAAGAAAAACTAAATATATCAAATATAACCCTAATAGACAATACTCAATTCAAAATAAACAATGATAAACCAACTCTTGTACACTTCTGGGCAACATGGTGTCCAACATGTAAAATAGAAGCTCAAAATATTCAAAGTTTGTCAAAGGATTATGAAGTACTAACAATAGCAGTAAGTTCAAAAGGGGATGAAAATATCCAAAGATATTTAAAAGAGCATAATCTAAATTTCAAAGTATTTAATGATATAGATGGAGCATATGCTAGAAAATTTAACATTTCAGTATTTCCAACAACTTTGATATATGACAAAGACAAAAATGTACGTTTTTCTGAAGTAGGATATACTTCTACTTGGGGATTAACTCTTCGTATGTGGTGGGCAAATATTTAAAATCAAAATCTCAAATATAATTTATCATTACTATGTTACAATAAATACTTATATACAATAAAATTTAACACAAAGATAATATTATATGAAATGGAATATATCAAAACAATTTGACTTCTGCTATGGTCATCGTGTTTGGTCTCAAGAATTAAATAAAGAGTACGCTCTTGATGAATGTTTAAAATGTAGACACTTACATGGTCATCAAGGTAAAATATTAGTACACCTTGAAAGTGATCATTTAACAAATGGAATGGTAACAGACTTTAAACATCTTAATTGGTTCAAAAAATTTTTAGATGATACAATAGATCATAAGTTTATAATAGATATCAATGACCCGCTTTATAATACCCTACTTCCTTTTTATAAAAATGGAACTAATCTAAATCAAATGGAACAAGACTATAAAATTCCAGATTTAACAATAGTTAAAGATGAACCCATACATATAAGAGAAATGTACGAGGGATTTATCATCGTTGATTTTGTCCCTACAAGTGAGAATCTATCTGCTTGGTTACTTAAAATAGTTCAAAAAAAGATGGCAAAAATCGATATCAAAGTATCTCATATTGAGTATTTTGAGACACCAAAGAGCAAAAGTGTTGTATATGCATAAAGAATTTAGATGCTAGAAATAAACGAAATATTTGGTCCAACTATCCAAGGTGAGGGAAAAAAAGTAGGAACACCTTCTATTTTTGTGAGATTTGGTAAGTGCAATATGCAGTGCGCTGGTTTTGAAGTGGAGTATGAAACACCAAGTGGTATTAAAAAATGTTCTTGTGATAGTTTTTATGCTTCTGATATTGCATTTAGAGATGAGTGGAAAAAGTATAAAACTTCACAAGACCTAATAAATGAACTAGATAAAATCATGCCAAACTACAAAGTAGATATAGTCATAACAGGTGGTGAACCACTTTTATATTGGAATGATATTGAGTTTCAAAACTTTATTAAATACTATGTAGACAATGATTACAAAATCACAATTGAAACAAATGGATCTTTAGATATCGAACTAACACAATATTGGCAAAAAGCTATTATGTTTTCTATGAGTGTAAAGCTTAGTAATAGTGGAGAACCAATAAGCAAAAGAATCAATACAAAAACACTTACAAACATTATCAATAATACTACAGATTCGTATTTAAAATTTGTAATAGAAAAAGAATTTTTAGAATTAGCATCCAAAGAAATAGACAATATTTTAGATCAAATTCCTAATTGTGAAGTATATCTTATGCCCTTAGGTGATACATCTTTGTTAATTGACAACAACAGTCTGTCTGTGATAGAATTAGCACTTGAAAAAGGTTTCAAATACTCAGATAGATTACATATAAGAGTATGGAACAATAAAAGAGGTGTATAAAATATGAGCAAATTATTTTTACTTTTAACAATATCAATAACAGCTTTATTTGCAGGCTCTTCATTTAACCAATGCTACGATACAAAGTTTAAAAAAGTATGTTATAAAAAATTTTATGATTTAAATAAAATAGATAAACCTGATGCAACTAAAACATACTATCAAAGTACAACTGGACGAATATATACTTTTAGTGATAACATAGAGATACGATTTAAAAGAATTGGTGCTATCATTGCTATAGAAGATGATTTTAATATTGAGTTTACGGACAAAGAAAAAAAAGAAACATATCTTTATAAACTAAAATCTCCTCATGAACTATTTTCAATAGTGACTAACTTAAACAATACAGAGTATATAAGTAAAGCAGCTCCTCAAAGAACAAGAAAACTTACTATCTATGAAAAAAAGAAAATTGCTGAAGCAAAAAGAAAAAGTATGCAAAATAGACTAAATAGTGAAGAGTACTATAGACAAAGAAAAATTGTCGAGCGTCAAAAACAAAAAGAAGAAGAAACAAAAGCAAAAAGTGTAAATGTTTTAAAAGGTAATAAAAAAAACAATCAAAAGTAAAAAGGACTTTAAAATCACAAGATTTATAGCAGAATGGGAAGCACAAGAGTTTATACAACTCGTGTTCCCTCATAAGAATACAGACTGGAATGAGTACTTAGATGAAGCATTAAGTACTTTTGTAAATATCGCAAAAACTATACAAAAATATCAAAAAGTTCTTATAGTTGCAAATGAAGTAACAAAAGTAAAATCGCTGTTTCAAAACAAAAGAAATTTGATTTTTGTTAAAATCAATAGTGATGATACATGGTCAAGAGATTTTGGGGGAATTACAGTCAAAACAAATGATAAACTTACCATCCTTGACTTTAAATTTAATGCATGGGGAAAAAAGTTTCCTTACAAATTAGACAATCAAATCACAAAACACCTAAAACTAAAGGGTTTATTAAAATCTTACTCTCACAAATCAATACCTTTTGTACTAGAGGGTGGAGCAATAGATACAAATGCAGAGGGAGTATTATTAACTACATCAAAATGTCTTTTAGAAAAAAATAGAAATCCTCACTTGATGAAATCAACAATTGAAAAAGAGATAAAAAATCATCTAGGTATACAAAAAGTTTTGTGGTTGCAAAATGGTGCACTAATAGGAGATGACACAGACTCACATATAGATACACTAGCAAGATTTGTAAATAAAGATACAATAGTTTATCAATCTTGTGATGACAAAAATGATGAACACTACAATGAACTCAAACAGATGGAAGAGGAACTCAAAAGTTTCACAAATATTGATGGAAATAAATTTAAACTCATAGCTTTACCGTGGATAGAAGCAAAGTACTTTGAAAAAGAAAGACTACCAGCAACATATGCAAACTTTTTATTTATAAATGGTGCAATTCTTATTCCAACATACAATGATAAAAATGATAAAAAATGTTTAGCTATATTTAAACAACTATTTCCAAAAAAAGATATCATAGGAATAGATTGTACAACATTAATAAAACAGCACGGTTCACTTCATTGTGTAACGATGCAATATCCAAAAATTAGTAAAAATTAAAGAAACTATTTATTAAAGATAAAATTAGGTATAATGACAAAAATACTATAAATTAAAAGGTTAATAAATAATGGTAAAAATTGTAAATTTAAAAAAAGCGTTTGGTGCTAGAGTACTATTTCAAGATATAAATATCTCATTAGATGTAAATAAAAGATATGGTCTTATTGGTGCAAACGGTGCTGGTAAAACTACATTTTTAAATATGCTAAGTGGAACAGAAGAGATCACAGAGGGTGAAGTACAAGTTCAAACAGGTAAAAAAGTTGGAGTTTTAAGTCAAAATCAATTTGCATACGAAGACTATACTCTTGCTGATGCTGTTTTAGTTGGAAATAAAAGATTATTTGATGCTATCAAAGAGAAAGAAAAACTGTATATGGAAGAATATACAGACGAAGTTGGTGAGAGACTTGGTGAGTTAGAAATTATTTGTTGTGAAGAAGATCCAACTTATGAATATGATGTAAAAATCACTAAAATTCTTGAATCTCTTGGATTCCCTGCAAGTACACACTCAGAACTTATGAGTACAATTACTGGTGGTGATAAATTCAAAGTTTTACTTGCTCAAGTTCTTTATCCAAAACCAGATGTATTATTTCTAGATGAGCCAACAAATAACCTTGATATTGCAACAATTGCATGGCTTGAAAACCAACTGCAACACCATGAAGGAACTATGGTAGTTATCTCACATGATAGACACTTCTTAAATGCTGTTTGTACAAATATTCTTGATGTAGATTTTAAAAAGATTAGAGAATTTACAGGTACTTATGATGATTGGTATATAGCTTCAACAGTTATTGCAAAGCAAGCACAAGTAGATAGAGATAAAAAATTAAAAGAGAAAGATGAACTAGAAGCATTCGTTAGAAGATTTAGTGCAAATGCGTCTAAAGCTAAA
>Ga0193956_1000305_pt1 | contig 23250 bp, 22 predicted proteins | sample BB_7_MG_FD_140358 | JGI IMG/M metagenome (GOLD analysis project Ga0193956, IMG submission 140358) | Microbial mat bacterial communities from the Broadkill River, Lewes, Delaware, United States - BB_7_MG | ecosystem: Environmental > Aquatic > Freshwater > River > Microbial mats | place: USA...
AATAAAAGTTAATCAATTAGCTGAACAAACTACTCAAATTCGTAGTGTGCTAGAAATCATTAGCGATATTTCAGAGCAAACAAATCTTTTAGCTTTAAATGCAGCAATTGAGGCTGCAAGAGCTGGAGAGCATGGCCGAGGATTTGCTGTTGTAGCAGAAGAAGTAAGAAAATTAGCTGAAAGAACTCAAAAATCATTATTAGAAATTGATGCTACCATTAGTATCGTTGTGCAAAGTGTAAATCAGGTTAGTGAACATATTAAAGAGAATAGTAAACAAGTAAATATTTTAAATAGCGATGCAAATAAAATTTCTAATATGGCAACAAATACTAAAGAATCTACATCAAAAAGCCTTGACATCACAAATACTGCTCGTGAAAAAAGTATAGTGATAACAGAAAAAATAAAGGAACTTGCACAAGGTGTTAGTAAAGCTACAGAATTCACTCATAAAAACAAAGATGTTGCAAATAATTTAACGCAAGTTGCTTCATCTTTACAAGAAGCTACAACAGACTTAAAACACGAGATTGATGTTTTTAAAGTTTAAAACTTCTAAAATGTGTTAAAATATATATTTTTAGCACATTTTAAGTTCTTTGCCATAAAGAATTTATTTGACATAGGAGTTCTTTTTTGATAAAATCATATCTCATTTTAAAATGCGGGAATAGCTCAGTGGTAGAGCACGACCTTGCCAAGGTCGGGGTCGCGAGTTCGAACCTCGTTTCCCGCTCCATTTTTTTATTCTTTTTTCTCACATCATTTCTATTTGCAAAAACTATAACTTTACTCCCTCATTACTGTGTAGATGAAAATCTAGAATTAAATGCTCAAGTTTTTGGAGCCAAAGAAACATTTAAAGTTATTGTAATTCCAAAAACTAAATCTACATTTACAGTTCCCTCATTACATGTAAAAAGTGAATTCGAAAAACATGGATATAGTGTAGTTGATTCTAAAACAGGTGTAATCACTTTTGAAAGATTTTGCAATATGGCAGGGAAAAAAGATGAGATTGCTCAAGCCTTGCTAGAAAAATTTGAAAAAAAATATCCTTGTATGATTTCTGATCTGCCAGAAATTACACTCAATACTCCATTACCTTATAATTTTAAATCTTACTCACTAATTAAAATTGATATCAAAGATAGTGTTCTTAGAAGAAGAAAAGGCTCCTTTAAAGCACTTTTTAAAACCCCAACTTCAGAAAAAAAAATCTATTTTAAATTTGTTATTGATGCAACTGTAGAGGTTTTTAAAGCTAAACATAAATTATTTAACGATAAAATTCTTTCCAATGATGACTTTGAAAAAATGACAATAAAAATTGATAAATTGCCTTTAAAAGCCATCACATGTACCATGCCTAAAAATCTTATGACAAAAAACTATGTTAGTGCAAATTCTATTTTAACTATGAATAAGTTTGAAAAAAAGAAAAATGTTTTAAGAGGAGATAAACTTCATGCTTATATCAGAGAAGGTATGCTTGTAATAGAGTCTGAGGCTACTGCTCTACAAGATGGGAATATAGATGATACTATACAAATCAAAACAGATAATGGAAAGCTTTTTCGTGCTAAACTTATCTCAAAATATAAGGCAATAATATTACAATGAAAAAATTAATAGTAGGTGTAAGTGGGGCAAGTGGTGTTGGCTTAGCACAAAAATTTATAGAAAAATTACCAAAAGAGATAGAAATTTTTATTATTGTTTCTAATAATGCGAAAATTGTTTCAAAAAGAGAACACAATACTACCATTTTAAATGATAAAGACATAGGAGCTATAACTGCTTCTGGATCATTTAAATGTAATGCAATGGTTATAATTCCATGTAGTATGAATACTTTAGCAAAAATCAGTTGTGGCATAGCGGATAATCTCTTAACAAGATCAGCAGCTGTCATGTTAAAAGAAAATCGTCCTCTTCTGTTAGCTCCAAGAGAAATGCCATTTTCAACAATTGCATTGGAAAATATGCTAAAACTTTCTCGCTTAGGGGTTATGATTGCTCCTCCTGTTCTAGCATACTATGCAGAAGCAAATACACTTGAACAAATGGAAGATTTTTTAATAGGAAAATGGTTTGATTTATTAGGAATTGAGCACAATTTATTTAAAAGGTGGAATGGATGAGCAAGAAAGTTGCTATATATCCAGGGACATTTGACCCTATTACTAATGGACATGTAGATGTTATTAAAAGAGCTTCTGTAGTTTTTGATAAAGTTTTTATTGGAATTGCTTTATCTCAAACTAAAAAACCTATGTTTGAGCTTGCTAATCGTGTTGAAATGGTTAAGGCTGCAACAAAAGAAATAGATAATATTGAAGTTATTTCATTTAAAGGACTTTTAGTACATTGTTGTAAAGAGATAGGTGCAAAAACTATCGTAAGAGGTCTTAGAGCCGTAAGCGACTTTGAATATGAACTTCAAATTGGATATGCGAATGCTTCACTTGATAAAGAGATAGATACTGTTTACTTCATGCCTAGCCTAGAGAGTGCTTTTATAAGCTCGACCGTGGTCAGAGATATCCTAAGACACAAAGGCAATGTTAGTCATTTAATACCTAAGGCGATAGAAAAAAATGTATATAATATTTGAAGGCGTGGATACTTGCGGAAAAAGTACACAAGTAGAGCTTTTTTCACAAAATCATAAAAACATAGTAATTACAAAAGAACCAGGTGGAACTAAAGTTGGACAAAAATTTAGAGAGATTCTTTTAGAAAGTGACGAAAAGCTAAGCCCAAATGCTGAACTACTTCTATTTTTAGCTGACCGTGCTGAACATTATGCGAGTGTTGTGAAACCTGCTTTAAAAAACAATATTGTTATCAGTGATAGAGGTTTGATTTCTGGTATAGCTTATGCTTTAGCAAATCATCCTGAACTTGACAAAGATTTTTTGTTACATGTAAACAAATTTGCACTTGATGGCAACTTGCCAGACAAAGTAATACTGTTTAAAACAAATCACAAACTAATAACTAAAAGATTAGGGAATAAAGAGAAAGATACTATAGAAAAACGAGGGATAGATTATCTTTTACATGTACAAGATTTGATGAAAGAGACTCTAGATACTTTACATATAAAGTATCTAGAAGTAAATTCAGAAGATACTATAGAAAAAATATACAAACAAATAGAGGAATACATATATGGTTAACCCGCTTAGAGGAATGAAAGATACGATTGGTGAAAGTAGTGAAAAATATAGCTACATCATTAGTAATTGTGAAAGAATAGCAAAAAATTATGGATTTTCGTTTATAGAAACTCCTATTCTTGAAGAGACAATACTTTTTAAACGAAGTGTGGGAGAGAGTAGTGATATAGTTGGAAAAGAGATGTATCAATTTATTGATAAAGGTGAAAATGATGTCTGTATGCGTCCTGAGGGAACTGCAGGTGTTGTTAGAGCATATGTGTCTGGAAAACTCGACCGTGCTGGTGGAATAAAAAGATTTTTCTATCATGGTCCTATGTTTAGATATGAAAGACCTCAAAAAGGAAGACTTCGACAATTTCACCAATTTGGAGCTGAAACTTTTGGACAGCCAAATGTAAAAGAAGATGCAATGATAATCTTAATGCTAAAAGAGATGTTTGATTTTCTAGGTATTGGATACAGATTACAAATAAACTCTCTTGGATGTCCAGAGTGTATGCCTCCATATAGAGAAAACTTAGTCAAATTTTTAGATAGTACTGATGGTCTTTGTGAGGATTGTTTAAGAAGAAAAGTTTTAAATCCTATCAGAGTTCTTGATTGTAAAAATGAAAATTGTCAAAATTTAATCAAAGATGCCCCAATGCTTTTGGATAATTTATGTGATACATGTAATGCTGATTTTAGTGAACTAAAAAGTATACTAGATAGTTTTGATGTAAAATATGAGATAGATACTAAACTTGTTCGTGGACTTGACTACTACAACAAAACGGCATTTGAATTTGTAAGCGATGGAATTGGCGCACAAAATGCAATTGCTGGTGGTGGAAGATATGATAGACTTGTAGAGTTTTTAGATGGTCGTCCTACTGCTGGGGTTGGTTTTGCTATGGGGATTGAGAGACTAATGGACTTAGTTGTTATGCCTGAAGCAAAAAGAGATGGTTACTACATAGGGGCATTGAGTGAAGAAGCTTTATCTAATGTCTTGCAACTTGTTGTTAAAAAAAGAAAAAATAGTATAGTACATACTCAATATGTCAGTAAAAGCTTTAAAGCGCATTTAAAAGCTGTTGATAAATTGAATGTAAAGTACTTTATCTGTATTGGTGATGATGAATTAAAAAATAAGTCGTTAGTTCTAAAAAATCTAGAAACAAAAGAAGAAAAAATAATACAATGGGAAGAACTATAATTGAATTACGGATTAGAAACATGGGGAAATGACAACTATTTTATTGAAGATGGTAAAGTAAAACTTAAAGCTTTAAGCCAACCTGCTATTGTTGATATAGTCAAAAGCATTAGAGAACAAGGTCATACAGGACCTCTTCTTATGCGTTTTCCTCATTTAATAGAAAAACAAATAAATCTTATATATAGTCACTTTAATAAAGCAATTAATGTGTTTAATTACCATGGTACTTTTCATGCAGTATATCCATTGAAAGTCAATCAATTCCCTAATTTTGTAAAAAACTTAGTACATCTAGGGAAAGAATATAACTATGGTCTAGAAGCAGGTAGTAAAGCTGAACTCTTACTTGCTATGAGTTATAATAATCCAAATGCCCCTATTACAGTGAATGGTTTTAAAGATAAAGAGATGATTTCATTGGGCTTTATTGCTGCAAAAATGGGATACAACATTACTCTTACAATTGAAGGGTTAAACGAACTCAATAATATCATAGAAATTGCTAAAAAACACACAGGTAAATTTCCAAGCGTAGGACTACGAGTTCGACTACACAGCTCAGGGAGTGGTGTTTGGGCAAAAAGTGGAGGGATAAATTCGAAATTTGGACTTACTTCAACTGAACTTATAAATGCTGTTGAAATTTTAAAAAGCACAAAACTTTTAAAAACTTTTACAATGATTCATTTTCATATAGGTTCACAAATAACAGAAATAGCTCCTGTAAAAAAAGCTCTAAGAGAAGTTGGTAACATATATGCAGAACTTAAAAAAATGGGTGCTGAAAATCTTAATGCAATTAATCTTGGCGGTGGTTTAGCTGTTGAATATTCACAGTATAAAGAAAATATTCTAAGAAATTATACACTAAGTGAATATGCAAATGATGTTGTTTATCTTCTAAAAGAGATTGCCCAAAAAAAAAGAGTAAAAGAACCAAATATTTTTATAGAATCTGGAAGATTTATTGCCGCTCATCATGCTGTTTTAGTTGCTCCTGTATTAGAACTCTTTTCTGGTGAATACACAGAAAAAAAACTTATCGAAAAGAAAAATCCCCCATTAATTGAAGAGTTATATGCTCTTTATAGAACTATTGATAAAAATACTGCTTTAGAGTACTTGCATGATAGTATTGACCATATGGAGTCACTATTAACACTTTTTGACTTGGGATATATTGACTTAATAGATAGATCAAATACAGAAATTTTAGTTAATCTAATAATTAAAAAAGCTGTTGTCTTACTAAAAGACAAACACTATCAAGAGTTATTATTTATACAAGATAGAGTTCAAGAAAGATACTTAGTAAATTTCTCAATTTTTCAAAGTATGCCTGATTTTTGGGGATTAAAACAACATTTTCCAATTATGCCACTTGATATGTTAGATGAAAAAGCTACAAGGTCTGCTTCTATATGGGATATTACATGTGATAGTGATGGAGAGTTTGGATTTAATTCTAAAAAACCCCTGTTTTTACATGATGTAGATTTAGAAAAGGATGATTACTTCTTAGGTTTTTTCCTACTTGGAGCTTATCAAGAAGTCCTTGGAATGAAACATAATCTTTTTACACATCCAACAGAAGTTACCATTGTTTTAAATGAAAATGGCTATGAACTTAAAAACTTTTTAGCAGCCCAATCTATAAGTGATATTCTTGAAGATTTGGACTATAATACTGATGAAATATCAAAAAACTTAAACAGAAAAATTGAAAATTTAGATTCATTAAAAGATAATGAAAAAATATATATATTTAATGAGATAAATTCACTCTTAAATGACAATTGCTATTTAAAAAACGAGGAGTATAGATGAGCCATATATCAATTTGGCAACAGATAAAAGAGGATTTTGCTCAACCAATTAAAAATGACCCAGCGCTAAATTCAAAATTTGAGTTATTTTTTAATTATCCAGGTGTATGGGCACTGGTCAATTATAGACTTGCACACAAACTTTATATGAAAAAATTTAAGCTTTTATCGCGTATTATTATGGGTTTTACACAATTTGTTACAAATATAGACTTGCATCCTGCTGCAAAAGTTGGTAGAAGAGTCTTTTTTGATCATGCCTTTGGTCTTGTTATTGGTGAAACAGCCATAATTGGTGACGATGTTTTAATCTATCAAGGAGTCACCTTAGGAGGAGTTAATCTAAATAAAGGTGTAAAAAGACATCCTACAATATTAAATGGTGCAGTTATAGGTGCTGGAGCTAAAGTTTTAGGTGACATTACAGTAGGGTATAATAGTAGAATTGGATCAAATTCCGTTGTTGTTAAAGATGTGCCTGATAATTCAACTGCAGTTGGAATTCCAGCTCGTGTTATTACAAAAGGCCGTGATAAAAGCCAAATGGCACATAATAAGATACCAGATATTAATAAAGAACTTTTTGGTTACTTATTTAAAAGACTAGAAATATTAGAAAATGCTATAGGAACTTGCGACAAAGCTACTTGCAGTAAAGATATTTCAAAGAAAGATATAGAATTAGAAAAAATTTATGACTTATATATAAAAACTCTTAAAGATTAGATATAATTACGAAAATAAAAAAAGGACAAACAATGATATCAAACCGTATTGGTGTGCTTTCAGACTCTTTAACTATAGCAATTACAACATTAGCTCGTGAATTAAAAGCAAGTGGAAAAGATATTTTAAGTTTTTCAGCTGGTGAACCAGATTTTGGTACACCACAAATTATAAAACAAGCAGCAATAGATGCAATCAACGAAGGTAATTCAGGCTATACAGCAGTACCTGGTACTCCTGAAGTTTTAAAAGCAATCCAATCAAAATTAAAAAGAGATAATGGACTCGATTATGAAGTTGGAGATATAATTACAAATGTTGGAGCAAAACACTCTTTGTTTAACCTTTTTCAAGCACTTATAAATGATGGTGATGAAGTTATAATCCCTGCACCTTATTGGGTTACATATCCAGAAATAGTCAAGTATTGTAGTGGTGTTCCTGTTGTTATTGAAACAAATGATAATACTGAGTTTAAAATAACTCCTGAACAACTTAAAAATGCAATTACAGATAAAACAAAAGTATTGATACTCAATACACCTTCTAACCCTACTGGTTCAGTATATACAAAAGAAGACTTAGAAGCACTGGCTGAAGTTTTAAAAGGGACTAAAGTATTAGTTTTTTCTGATGAAATGTATGAAAAAATTATCTATGATGGTCTTAAATTTACTTCAGTTGCATCGATTAGTGAAGATATGTACAAAAGAACTATAACAATAAATGGATTAAGTAAATCAGTAGCAATGACTGGTTGGAGATTTGGCTACTTGGCAACTCCAATTAAAGAGTTAACAAGTGTAATCAAAAAACTTCAAAGTCAAAGTACATCAAATATAAATTCTATCACTCAAAAAGCTGCAATACCTGCTCTTTTAGGAGAAGCTGATGCAGATATTGAAATGATGAGACAAGCATTTGAGAAGAGAAGAGATATAGCTATAAAAATGTTTAGTGAAATCAAAGGACTAAGTGTAGTCAAACCTAATGGTGCATTTTACCTCTATGTAAATTTTAAAGAGATTACAAATGATTCTGTAGAATTTTGTAAAAGATTGCTTGCTGAAAAAGGTGTTGCTACGGTTCCTGGTATTGGTTTTGGAACTGAAGGATATCTAAGGTTTTCATTTGCAACTGATGAAGCTAGTATCATTGAGGGAATAAATAGAATTAAAGACTTTACAGAAAATTACAAATAAATATTTTTTTAATCTTTATTTAATTCTAAAATAAAAGTAATTTTAGAATTTATTTCTTAAAAGGAAAATATATAAATGAATAAATATACAATTGATTTAGCTAACTCATGTTTGGGCTGTAAAAAACCGTCTTGTGAAAAGGGTTGTCCAGTTGGAACACCTATTGAAACAATGATAAGAATGTTTCTCTCAGGACAAATTGCAGAAGCAGGAAAAATGCTTTTTGAGAATAACCCACTTTCAGTCATATGTTCATTGGTTTGTCCACATGAAAAGCATTGCGAAGGCCATTGTGTTTTAAACAAAAAGAAAACAGCTGTTAGTGTTGGTGCTATTGAGCATTATATATCTGATTTTTATATGAACTCAACAGAATTTACAAAACCTGAATATAACGGTCACAATGTAGCCATTATAGGAAGTGGTCCTGCTGGTATTTCATTGGCTTTTATCCTTGCTGCAAAAGGCTATGGTATTACGATGTATGATGGCCAAAGTAAAATTGGTGGAGTTTTACGATATGGTATTCCTGATTTTAGACTTGATAAAGATGTACTTGATAGGTTAATAAGAAAATTAAAAACACTCGGTGTTAAAATTAGAAGAAATATCATGATAGGTAAACATATTACTGTTGATGATCTTTTTAGAGATGGATTTAAAGCAGTTTTTGTAAGTATAGGTATTAATATTCCCAAAAAACTTAATATCAAAGGTGAGAGTCTAGGTCATGTTCACTTTGCTGTTAATTATCTAAAAGAGCCTTCTGTTTATGATTTAGGGAATAAAGTTGTAATTCTTGGTGCAGGAAATGTTGCTATGGATGTTGCTAGAACAGCTGTTAGAAATAGAGCAAAAGAAGTAATAGTAATGTATAGAAAAGGCGAAGAAAATATACCTGCAGAAAAACATGAAATAGAGTGTGCTAAAATCGATGGTGTAAAATTTCACTTTTATAAAGAAGCAATAGAAATCACTGATGATGGTGTAATATATAGAAAAACAGATACAGAAGATGAAACTGGATTTGAGAGTGCTAATACTATCATAATATCAATTAGTCAAAATCCAAATGACATATTAGTTAAAAATGCAAAAATCGATGTCAATGAAAAAGGTCTGGTAAATCTTGATGAAAAAGGTATGACTTCAAGGAAAGGTGTATTTAGTGCAGGTGATATTGTAACTGGAGCTAGAACTGTTGTTGAAGCTGTTGCACTTTCTAAAAAAGTGGCTATTTCTATTGATGAATATATTCAATCATTAGATTAAAAAAGCTCTACATGTAAAAGATTTTTACATGTAGAACAAACTATTTAGTTACCAAACTGTTTTTTAGCTTCTTGTAACGATGCTATAAGCTGATCTAAATTCTCATAAGGTATATGTGCTTTCCAATCTGGTGCTTTATCATCACCTTTTAAAGATATACCTATACTAACTACAGGAAATGATCCTGTTCCATAAGGCTCTTCCAAATGTGAAACTGAAATTACACCTTTTTTTGTATCTGCTAACGGGAATGTATCTAATACTGTATTTTTTCCACCCATAATATTTCTCCTGTCTATTTTATTGTTTTCTTTTCAAGGAACAAGTCCCTTGAAAATTCATTGCACTGAAGCACAACCTTTCGGTCGTATTTCTATTTATTTGTTATCTTTGATTTTGTACTAAAGTACTTTATCATTCTTAATTGAGTTTTTAACCAATCTTTTTGCAACATCAATGGAAAACCACCATATGTTTTACCACCTTCAATCGATTTTGTAACACCACTACGAGCTGCTAACTGTGCAAAGTCTCCAATGTGAAGATGTCCTCCAACAGCAGATTGTCCACCCATTACCACATTTCTACCAAGTGTAGTTGAACCTGCAAGTCCAGATTGACTCACCATAATACACGATTGACCTAACTCACAATTATGCCCAATTTGTACTAAGTTATCTACCTTTGTGTTTTTTCCTAATCTCGTTGTACCAAAAACAGCACGATCTATAGTACTATTAGCGCCAATTTCAACACCATCTTCTAAAACTACATTACCAGTATGATAAATTTTTACATGCTCACCAAGATCAGTATGAGCATAACCAAAACCGTCACTTCCTATAATAGCACCAGCCTGGATAAAACAGTCTTCCCCAATAATAGTATCATCGTAAATTACTACATTTGGATAAATTCTTGTATTTTTGCCGATTATAACATTTGCACCGATTATAGCTCCTGCCATAATATATGCACCCTCTTCCACAACAGTTCCATTGCCAATAACTGCTTGCTTATCAATAACAGCTAGCTCATGTATACTCACTTCATTGGCATTTTTAAATGGTTTTTTTTCAAAATACTTACTTATTTTGGCCATATCTAAATATGGGTTTGTACTCACTATTGCACTACTTGTAGAGGGCAAAAATTCTAAATTCTCTTCTTTTAGGATAACTGCACCAGCTTTAGTCGTTTTCAAGTCATCAATAAGTTTTTCATCACTTAAAAAAGCTATTTGCGATTCAGTGGCATCTTTTAAAGTCCCAAATGAAGAGACTTTAAAATCTTTGCCACTATAATCTAAACTTATTTTCTGAAGTATTTCTACTATATTCATTAGACATCCAAAGCGACAGAACCACCGCGGACCATTTCAAGTGGATTGTACTTTTTTATTGCTTTTAAAAAATTATCAATTCTATTAGCATCATCTGCAACCATCACAACGATATAAGTTTCTCCGCTACTTGCAATTGTTCCATTGTATGCTTTTAACATTGCATCAAGTCCATTAAAATCCTCATTAAGTGGAATTTTAACTAGCGCCATCTCTTTTTCTACAAACTCACCAGATTCTATAACTTTGTAAGTTGGTATAAGTTTATGAAGTTGCTTAACAATTTGCTCTAAAACTCTTTGATTACCACTTGTAACAATTGTAAGTCTAGAAAAATTCGTATTTGGAACTGGTGCTACTGTTAAACTATCTATGTTATACCCACGGCCTGCAAACAATCCTGATATACGAGATAATACAGCTTCCTCATTTATTACAATAACAGAAAGTACCCTTCTTACATTTTCCATATTTATTTACCCCCTTTTTACTAAGCAAAGCTCAGTAAAAATTCCTCGTGTCTGAAGCACGAAATAAATTTCTGTATATTTCATAGCTACTCCTTATACTCTAACATCATATTGTAAAGTGTTCCACCAGCTGGTACCATTGGTAAAACATTTTCTAATCTATCTACTTCTACATTTATCAGTGCAACTTTATTACTTTTAATTGCATCCTGTAAAGCACTATCAAACTCATCTTTAGTTTTAACAACATAACCAACACCACCAAAACTTTCTACAAGTTTAACAAAATCTGGTTGTATATTTATATCTGTAGATGAATATCGTTTATCATAGAAAAATGTTTGCCATTGACGAACCATACCTAGATATTTATTGTTTAAAATTATGTTAATAACTGGTAAGTCATACTCTATAGCAGTCATTAGTTCTTGAATATTCATCAAAATTGAACCATCACCCGTAAAGTTAATTGATATTTTATCTGGATTTGCTTTTTTTACACCAATTGCAGCAGGTAGTCCAAATCCCATTGTACCAAGACCACCGCTTGTAATCCATTGACGAGGAAAACTAAATGGATAAAACTGTGCAGCCCACATTTGGTGTTGTCCAACATCAGTTGAAATAAGTGCTTTATCATCAAGGAGTTCACCAACTCTCTCTATAATCCATTGTGGTTTTAAAATTTCATTAGAATCTTGATATTTTAAAGGATGAATTTCATTGTATCTATTTAATAAATCTCTCCAACTCTTATACTTAGTAGAATCGATTTTTTCCTTCGCCAATGGAATCATACTATCAACAACATTTTTTAAATCCCCAACAATAGGATAATCAATCGCTACGATTTTACCAATACTACTTGGATCTATATCTACATGTATAATTTTTGCATGTTTTGCAAATTCACTCAGTTTTCCTGTAACTCTATCATCAAATCTTGGTCCAAATGCTATCATAAGGTCAGCTTCACTCATAGCCATATTTGCACTATAACAACCATGCATACCTAGCATACCTAGCAAAAGTGGATTTTCATCACCCATAACTCCTCTTGCCATAAGTGTTTCTACAGCAGGAATTCCAGTTATTTTAGCAAACTCTTTTACTGATTCACTTGCATTTGAATTAATAGCACCACCGCCAATATATAAAACTGGTCTTTTTGCACTTGCTATTGCTTCTATTGCTTTTTTAATTTGGCGAACATTACCTTTATAAGTAGGCTTATACGTTTGCATTTTTATAGTATCTGGATACTCAAACTTTGCAACTTGTGCTGTCACATCTTTAGGTATATCTACATGAACAGGTCCTGGTCTACCACTTTTTGCAATATAAAATGCTTCTTTTAATATTCTTGGTAAATCTTTTGCATCTTTAACTAAATAATTATGTTTTACACAAGGCCTTGATATTCCCACAGCATCAATTTCTTGAAAAGCATCAGTTCCTATCATTGTAATTGGAACTTGACCACTTATTACAACCATTGGGATTGAGTCCATATATGCGGTTGCAAGTCCAGTTACAGCATTTGTAAATCCAGGTCCACTAGTAACAAATGCAACACCAACCTCACCACTACTTCTAGCATAACCATCTGCAGCATGTATGGCTGCTTGTTCATGTTTTACTAAAATATGTTGAAAATGATTTTGTTTATAAACTTCATCATAAACATTCATTATAGCACCACCAGGATAGCCAAAGACTACACTTACATTCTCCTTTGCTAGTGCTTCAACAACCATTTGAGAACCGTTTAATTCCATGACTACTCCTTTGCGATAAATTTACTTTTTAAAAAGTTGTCTATTGTATCTAAAAGAAGATAAATCTAGTATTATATTATCTGTTCCCAATCTTTAAAAATAGGCTGTTGTCCTTTGCTTCTTATTACACGAACAATTTCTTCAACACTTCTATCATCTGAAATATCAAACTGTGCAGTTGATTTGTCGATATCACTATATCCACCAACATCTGTTTTTGATCCTGCTGAAAATTTTGTAATCCCAATATCAATCAGATTATCTCTAAAGCTTGACTTTTCTCTGGTCGAAACATTTAATCCACACATAGGCATATAAAGTCTATACGCTAACATAAATTGTACAAAATCTCTATCTGTTAATATGTGCTTAGGAACAAAGTCCCCTTCTGCATTATTAATTCTAGGTAAAGAGAGTGAAACTTCAATATCTAAGTACTTATCCATTAAATACTTTGCATGAATACCACTTAAAAATGCCTCTTTGTAAATATCATTAAGTCCAAATAAAACACCTATATTAACAGCTCTGAAGTTTGCTTTAGCTCCTCTTTCAGGTGCTTCAAGTCTATAATGATAGTTTGTCTTTTCTCCTGAAGTATGTACTTTTGAATAAATTTCTTTATCATATACCTCTTGGTATATCGTTAAACCATCAACACCTAAGTTTTTTAACTCTTTATATTCATCAGTATCTAAGGGATAAATTTCAATAGAGATCGAACTAAAATGTCTTTTAAGCACTTTTACTGCCATTTTCAAATAATCTAAATCAGCTAATTTTTTCGCTTCTCCTGTAAGTAAAAGTATATGTTTTATACCACTTTTTGCTATCTCTTTTGCTTCAACTTCTATCTCTTCTTCGCTCAAATGTTTTCGCTTAATTTTGTTCTTTTTACTAAAACCACAATATTCACAATCACTTGTACAATAGTTTGAAATATAAATAGGCAAATAAAGTTGTATTACATTACCAAAGTGTCTAATCTTATGTTTTTTTGATATGACAGCCATTTGCTCTAAATAATTTGCTGCTTTTGGACTTAGCAAATTTAAAAAATCAAACTGATTTAAATGCTCTTTTTTTAAAGAAGTTTCTATATCAGCATCACTCACTTTTTTAAAATATTCAGTTACATCTAAATTTTCATAGTGCTTATGAATATCACTAAAACTCTTATAAGATTTTAAATCAACCATTTAAAAATCCTGTCAGAGGAGAAGATGCATCAGCAACAATATTTTGCTCAGCCAACTTTGCTAAATACGCTAACCTTCCAGCTTCAACACCTAATTTAAAAGCTTTTGCCATATTTTCAGGATCACCCGCATTAGCAATTGCAGAGTTTACTAAAACTGCATCAGCTCCAAGTTCCATCGCTTCTGCTGCTTGTGAAGGCTTTCCGATACCAGCATCTACAACAATAGGAACACTTATATTCTCTATCAAAATTTTAATCATCTCTTTAGTTTGCATACCTTGATTTGAACCTATTGGAGAGCCAAGAGGCATAACTGCAGCTGCACCTGCATCTTGCATCTTTTTTGCAGCAATTAAATCTGGCATCATATAAGGCAATACAACAAAACCATCATCAGCTAAAATTTTAGTTGCTTTTATAGTTTCTTCATTATCAGGAAAGAGATATTTCATATCATTTATAATTTCAATCTTAATAAAATTACCACAACCAGCTTCTCTAGCTAATCTTGCTAAAGTTACTGCTTCTTCAGCATTTCTTGCTCCGGAAGTATTTGGCAATAATACTATATTTTTTGGAATAAAATTTAAAATATTTTCATCTTCCATTCCTAAATCTACTCGTCTTAGAGCAACTGTTATCATTTGGGATTCACTAGAATTTAAAATTTTTGGGATCAAATTCTTATCCGGAAATTTACCTGTACCTGTAAAAAGACGGCTGTTAAATGTAACACCACCTAAAATTAATTTATCATCCATATTATTTATATATCTCCCCACCAGATTTTATAAAATTGTTTGCTTGTTCTTTCATACCAATTTCAAGAGCCTTATCTACATTTTCAACACCTATTTTTTGTGCATAATCTTTTACATCTTGAGATATTCTCATAGAACAAAACTTTGGCCCACACATAGAACAAAAATGAGCAACCTTAGCATTTTGTGCAGGAAGCGTTTCATCATGATATTCACGAGCTCTATCAGGATCCAAACCTATGTTAAATTGATCATACCATCTAAATTCAAATCTTGCTTTACTCATAGCATTATCTCGTATTTGAGCTCCTGCAAAACCTTTTGCTAAATCCGCAGCATGTGCTGCAATTTTGTAAGTAATTATACCTTCTTTAACATCTTCTCTGTTAGGTAAACCTAGATGCTCTTTAGGTGTTACATAACAAAGCATTGCAGTACCATACCAACCAATTTGTGCTGCTCCAATTGCAGAAGTAATATGATCATACCCTGGAGCAATATCTGTCACAAGTGGTCCAAGAGTATAAAAAGGTGCTTCAAAACAGTCCTCTAACTCTTTCTCCATATTCTCTTTTATTTTTTGCATAGGAACATGACCTGGTCCTTCAATCATAACTTGAACATCATGTTTCCAAGCTATTTTTGTTAACTCACCAAGAGTTTCTAACTCTGCAAATTGTGCTTCATCATTTGCATCATATAGTGAACCTGGACGCAAACCATCTCCAAGAGAAAATGCTACATCATAAGCTTTCATTATTTCACAAATATCTTCAAAATGTTCATATAAAAAGCTCTCTTTGTGATGATGTAAACACCATTTTGCCATGATTGAGCCACCACGAGAAACAATACCTGTCAATCTTTTTGCACTCATAGGGACATAAGCCAATCTAACTCCAGCATGAATAGTAAAATAATCAACACCTTGTTCAGCTTGCTCTATTAAAGTATCTTTAAATACTTCCCATGTTAAATTCTCAGCAATACCATCAACTTTTTCTAATGCTTGGTAAATTGGTACTGTACCAATAGGAACCGCTGAATTTCTAATAATCCACTCTCTTGTTTCATGGATATTTTTACCAGTTGAGAGATCCATAACTGTATCTCCTCCCCATCTTGTTGCCCAAATCATCTTTTCTACTTCTTCTTCAATAGATGAAGTTGTTGCAGAATTACCTATATTTGCATTAACTTTAACCATGAAATTTCTACCAATTATCATTGGTTCTACTTCAGGGTGATTTATATTAGCTGGAATTACGGCTCTTCCTGAAGCTACTTCATCTCTAACAAATTCTGGAGTATAAATTTCAGGCATATTAGCTCCAAACCCCTCTCCTTTATGTTGAGAACCAATAAGTCTGTTTTTTCTTGCTTCTTCTATGTTACAATTTTCTCTTATGGCGATATATTCCATTTCAGGTGTAATTATTCCCATCTTTGCATAATGCATTTGAGTTATATTCTTACCCGCTTTTGCTTTTCTTGGTTTTTTTATATTTGGAAAACGAAGTGTATCCAAGTCATTGTTTTCATTTCTTTTATGAAAATATTTTGATGTAAAATCATCAAGTTGTTCACTATCATTTCTTTCTAAAATCCAATTTTTTCGTATACCTTTTAGCCCTACATGTAAATCAATCTTTACATCTGGATCTGTATAAGCACCAGATGTATCATAAACACATAGCGGTGGATTTTCTTCAATACTACCATCACTAAAAGTTGTTTGACTTAAAGTTATTTCTCTCATAGGAACTTTTATATCGTCTCTAGAGCCTTTTAAATATGTTTTTTTTGAGTTTGGAAAATTTTCCACATATGCTAATTTAACTTCTTCTAAATTATTGAGTACTTCACTCATTAGTTCTCCTTATTTCCTACGCCCGAATTACCGGGATCAGGTTCATGAAATCTACATTAATAGATTTCTTAGGGTATTATCTCAGCCATATTTTGGCACCCCCACAGACAATGATACGAGAAAACAATTATACTCCTACTAACAAAAAATAAACTTAATAGTGATTTTAAATTTCTATTCTAAGTATCTCTTTTATATGGAAATTTTCTAATAAATAATCCAATGATAATTAAAGACAGAGCAATCAAAGCTGTTAGTTTTGGAATTTCACTTAAAAATACCCAACTCCAAAATATAGCAAAGATTGGTATCAAATAGGCAACTTGTGACATAAACTGAATACCAACTTTTTGTACAAGCTTTACTCTAACCAAAGAAGCTAAAGCAGTAGGTAAAAGAGCTAAATAAATAACTGAATAACCTGCAGTACTTATGATTTGTATATCTAAAAGCTCTTTTATTGATACAAAAGGAATCATAACTATTGCACCAGTTAAAAGCATGGAAGTTGAGCAAACTATAGTATTTATATCTCCTAGTTTTCGTATAAGTAAACCAGAAGTTATATAGCCAATCGTTGCTAGTAAAACAGCTAGCTGACCAACTAATGCATCACTATTTTTACTAATTATATCTCCACCTAAAAGTATAAAAACACCAATAAAGCCCAATACAACACTCAATAGTTTAAAAATAGAAAATTTTTCATCATGAGTCGTAAAATGTGATAAAATCAGTGCTACAAAAGGTCCAAAAGAGAGCATAATTGCAGCCGTACTGCCACTTATATATTGTTGTCCCCAACTAATAAGATAAAATGGTATTGCATTATTTAATATACCTGCAATGACTAGTATAAGCCATGATTTTCTATCTTGTGGAAATGACAATTTATTAAAAATCACTACAAATAATAAAAAAATAGAAGCAAAACTAATTCGTCCAAAAGCTACTAAAAAAGGTGAAAAATCCTTAATAGCTAAATCAATAGCTAAAAATGAACTTCCCCATACTGCAGAGAGTAGGAGAAGTTGTAAATACTCACCTAATGTTGGCTGAGAAATTTTATTTATATTGTAACTCCAGCAATTTCTAAAGCTGATTTTATATACATTTCTCTCATTTTTTTAAAGATTGGACCTGGTTTTCCATCTCCTATCTTTTTCCCATCTATTTCAACAATAGGTAAAACAAAAGTCGTAGCACTAGATAAAAATGCTTCATCAGCATTTAAAGCCTCTTCTACTGTAAAAAGTCTTTCTTCAATTTTAACATTATGTTCATTTGCAAGTTCTATTAAAAGTTTTCTTCTTATCCCTGGTAAAATTGAGTTAGACAATGGTCTAGTTATAATTTTGCCATCTTTGACAATATATGCGGTGGATGAAGTTCCTTCTGTTATAAATCCATCTTCAACCATCCAGCCTTCATATGCCCCAGCTTGGTGCGCTTCTTCTTTTGCCATGCATTGTCCAAGAAGAGATATTGATTTTATATCTCTTCGTTTCCATCTTATATCTTCAACAGTAACAACTTTCAAACCAGTTTGTGCTTGGGGATTATCTATAACATTTTTAGCAAATGTAAATGCCATAACGGTTGTAGGCGTATCTTGTGGAAAGAAAAACTCTCTTGGAGCCACACCACGCGTTACTTGCATATACACTCCACCCTCTTTTAAATCATTTTTCTTTATAAGTTCATCTATCATAGCTAAAAATTCTTCTTTACTAATAGGCCAAGCAAGTTCTATTTCATTTAAGCTTCTCTCAAATCTTTCTAAAAATGGTTCTTTATCTAATACTGTAGAGTTTACAACAGGTACAACTTCATAAACACCATCACCAAAAAGAAATCCTCTATCAAATATAGATACTTTAGCTTCATCTGCCTCCATATATTTACCATTCAAAAAAACAATTTTCTTCATATTATTCTCCAACATTATATTAACTTTATACAAAGTCATGAAATTTTATAGCAAATTACCTAAAATTAAGATTTAAATTTCATCAGTTCATTGTTTAATTTTTCACTCATATTATCAAGCTGGTCAGTTGCAACATTTACTTCTTGAATTGATCTTGTATTTTCTTCAGTAAGTTTATTTGATTTTTCAATTTCAAGTACAATATTATTTATTTTAGCAGCCGTTGAGATATAATCGTCAACAGATTTACCAGCAGAATTCACAGCTGATTCTAAAACATGAACAACATCATTAATTGTATCTTGTAATTCGGTAGAAATAAGAGTTAGTTTTTCAACTTTTTTTGAATTTTTATTAATCTCATCTGTACTTTCCATGACACTTTGAACTACTAAATTCGTTGTAGCATCTATTTCTGCAAGTGATTTTTGAGTACGCTCAGCAAGAGCCCTTACTTCATCTGCAACTACAGCAAATCCTCGACCATGTTCACCAGCTCGAGCTGCTTCAATCGCTGCATTTAATGCTAATAAATTAGTCTGATCTGCTATATCCTTAATTACATCAAGTACACTTTTTACTTCATTTGCATTTTGTGATGCTTGTTCGAGTTTACTTTGAAGTGCTAATTCACTCTCCATTGTTTCATGCATAGCATTTTGTAAGATATTTACTTTATTTGTCATTTCATTCATTCGTTCATTTGTTTGAAATAACTCATTCTGAGATTCTTTTGCATCATTAACTGAAGCTTTTAACTCTTCACTTAGCTCTCTACCACTTGTTGCTGTTCTATTTACATAATAACTCTGCTTTTCAGAATTTTTACCAACATGCATAGCAGTTGAGGATAGTTCACTTGCAATTGCAGAATTTTCGCTAGATACTGTTTTTGAGTTATTTACTATTGTCTGAAGTTTTTCTATAAATTTATTTGCATTCACAGTTACAGCAACAAACTCTTTTTCTAAACCATCTTTACTTAAACGAATCGATAAATCTGCTTCTGCACCAGCTAAATTTTCAAATTTTTCATTTATTAAAAAAGTTGATTTTGCAACAGCCCTTCCCAATACAATAGAAAAAAAGATTGCTAAAACAATACTGAATAGTGCTGAAATAATAAAACTTTCTTCAGAATCTGTTAAGAGTATTTTCATTTCAGTATATTCTTGATCTATATTTTTATAAGATAATTCTGTAAATACATCTATCATATTTCTCATATTATCAAAACTTTTTTTATAATTTTGAGCATAATATTTTTTTGATTTAAAATAAGAAGAAGCTTTAACCATTTCAACAAGTTTTCTAGTATCCATTTCTAATGTTTTATGCAATTTATAAAAATCTTTAAATTTATTTTGTTCTGAAGTTGAAAAATGAACTCCAATAAGTTTTTGAAATTTTTTAAATCTGTCATGAGTCTGTTGTAGGTTTGCGTATACACCATCTTTAATAACTTTATCTAAATCTTTTAATTGATTATTGCTTATCGCTCTTAAAATAGCTAAGTTTGATTGATATGCATCTCTATCTGCTTCTAAAAGGAGCGTTATACTCTTAAAAGAATTTTCATTTAATACTTCTAAGCCACTATGTATATTACGCAAATTGTTATATATAAATATATTTGTAACAACTAGCACACAAATTATTGCTATAAAAGCACCGATAATCTTTGTTTTGAAATTCATAATCGACTCCTTATCTTTACACTTTATTCCATTTTACATACAACTAACTGTTTTTTTGCTAAAATAACTAAAAACTAAAGGATATGAATGTTACTAGGTGTAAATATTGACCATATAGCTGTTTTAAGAGAGGCAAGAAAGATAAATGATCCTGATCCACTTGACGCAATAAGTTTAGTAAAAAGAGCAGGTGCAGACCAAATAACAATACATTTAAGAGAGGATCGACGACATATTAATGACATGGATGCTCTTCGTATTATTCAAAACTCTCAACTTCCTGTCAATATGGAATGTGCGATTGACCCAGAAATTATAGAGACAGTCATAGGGTTAAATCCTCATCGAGTGACACTTGTTCCTGAAAAAAGAGAAGAAGTGACAACTGAAGGTGGACTTGATTTGATTAAAAACTTTCAAGCAATTGATGAAGTTTCAAAAAGACTACAAAAAGCAAATATTGAACTTTCTGTATTTATTGATCCTAATATACTTCAAATTAAAATGGCAAAAAGTTTAAATGCACAGTGGATAGAACTTCATACTGGCTCATATGCAAATATATATGCAATGCTTTTTTCAAATCTAAAAAATACAAATCATTCTATACAAGAGTTGGATTTACCAAGAAATGAGTTACATGTAAAGCTTCAAAATTCTATAAAAGAGATTCAAGAGTCTGCAAAACTTGCTCAGGATATTGGTCTAAAAGTTGCTGCTGGTCACGGTTTAAACTACCAAAATGTAGCAGAAATAATAAATATTTCTGAGATTATTGAACTCAATATTGGACAAAGTATCATAGCTAGAAGTGTTTTTACTGGTTTTGAAAATGCTGTTATCGAAATGATAAAGTTATGCAAAAAATAGCAATCAGTATTGGTGATATAAATGGCATAGGAGTAGAAATAGCTCTTCGCTCTCATGATAAAATAAAAAAATTATGCAAGCCTATCTATTGTATAAATGAAACAATGCTTTATTGGAGTGCAGCTACACTTGGGTTGGATGTTCCTAAAGACTTTACATGTAAGAATTGTGGTGACATATTTGAGATTGAACCAGGTATTGCTAACAAACAATCTGGGCAACTCTCTTACGACTCATTTTTAAAAGCAATTTCTTTAGCAAACAAAAGTAAAGTTGATGCAATTGTAACACTTCCCATAAACAAAGAGGCATGGAATAAAGCTGGCATACAATATAAAGGGCATACAGATGCTTTAGCTGATTTGTTAGATTGTGAAGCTATTATGATGTTAGGATGTGAAGAGATGTTTACCATACTTTACACGCATCATATTCCATTACAAGATGTTAGTGCAACGATAAAAACAAAAAAATTCAAAAAATTTTTACTTCAAGTAGAAAAATTTTTAGGGGTGGAGAAAATAGCTGTTTTAGGAGTCAATCCTCACGCTGGTGATGGAGGAGTCATAGGAAAAAAAGATTTAAAAATAGCAAAGGCAATTAAAAAAGCTAATAAAAAATTACAAAAGAACATCTTTGTAGGTCCTTTAGTACCAGATACTGCATTTACACAAACAAATAGAAAAAAATTTAATTACTATATATGTATATATCATGACCAAGGATTAATACCCCTTAAAGCTTTACATTTTGAACAGAGCATAAATGTTAGCCTCAATGAAAAAATCATAAGAACATCAGTAGACCATGGAACTGCATTTGATATTGCATATAAAAACAGAAACCCATCTTGTATAAGTTATATAAATGCTGTTAAAGAAGCCATTAAACTCTCTTTAAGAAAACAACTGACATAATATAAAATCTATATTATTATTACAAATTAAGGGGTTTATTTTGAAAATATTATTTACAATAGCGGTGTTTATTACAACAGTACTTCAAGCACACTTTCAAGTTATTATGCCAGACTCAGATAATGTCACTTCAACGAAAAAACAGAACGTAAATATAATGTTTATGCATCCATTTGAGCAGACCTATATGAATATGGAAAAACCAAACTTTTTTGGTTACTTTTTAGATGGTAAAAAAGTTGATTTAACAAATAAACTACAGGAAAAAAATGTAGAAGGCTTTAAAACATGGAATTATTCACATAAATTTAAAGAGATGGGTGATTATCAATTTTTTATTGATCCAAAACCTTATTTTGAACCTAGCGAAGGTAAATTTATTCGTCATTTAACAAAAGTTATAATTGATGTTCAAAATGCTGGTGAAGGTTGGGATACACCTATAGGAGTAAAAGCTGAAATCGTTCCACTTACTCGTCCTTATAGTCTTTATCAAGGAAATATTTTTTCAGGACAAGTTTTTTATAAAGGCAAAGCTGTAAAAAATGCTGAAATTGAAGTAGAGTATTATAATCCACTTAAAAATAGTGCTCCAACAGATATGCATATAACACAAGTAATAAAAGCAGACGACAATGGAGTTTTTCACTTTGCTATGCCAAAAGCTGGTTGGTGGGGATTTGCAGCATTAATTGAGGATGATATAACAATTAAAAAAGATGGTAAAAAATATCCCATTGAACTTGGAGCTTTAATCTGGGTAAAAACTTATGAGATGAAATAATGCATATAAGCGAAGGTGTTTTAAAACCAGAGATTTTAATAACTGGTGCTGTGATAAGTACCGTTATTGGTTTTTATGCTCTAAAAAAACTCAAAAATGAAGAGATACCCTTAGTTGCGGTATTTTCTGCTCTGTTTTTTTTAGGCTCTTTCATACATATTCCAGTAGGTCCGACTTCAGTTCATCTCATACTCAATGGGATAATTGGAGCT
>Ga0193956_1000307_pt1 | contig 23226 bp, 19 predicted proteins | sample BB_7_MG_FD_140358 | JGI IMG/M metagenome (GOLD analysis project Ga0193956, IMG submission 140358) | Microbial mat bacterial communities from the Broadkill River, Lewes, Delaware, United States - BB_7_MG | ecosystem: Environmental > Aquatic > Freshwater > River > Microbial mats | place: USA...
CCACTAATTAAATCATTTTTTGCCATAATATTTTCCTTTTATTATTTCTATTTATTATAAACCAGATTGGTGAGATTTTGGTGCATAAGCGTATGAACTTGAAATCCCTCTTAATCTAGTAACAGCGTTTTTAATAACTCCAATTGCATAATCAATTTGCTCTTCTGTATTAAATCTACTTAAAGAAAATCTAACACCTGTATGAGCTAATTCACTATCACTTCCAAAAGCATTCATAACTGGGTTTGCTTCTAAATCTTCAGATGCACATGCACTTCCTGTACTAGCCCCTACTCCATTTTGATTTAAATCCCATAACATAGACTCACCTTCAACACCTCTAATTGAGATTAAAGTTGTATTTGGAGTTCTATTCTCTTTTCCACCAATAACAATTGTTTCTGGTAATTCTAATATTGCATTTTCTAATTTATCTCTTAATTTAGAAACATGATTTTTTTCATAAGCTAAAGCCATAGTAGAAGTAGCTAAATGCATAGCCCATCCCATACCTACCATTGAAGCAACATCAACAGTACCAGCTCTTAAACCACCCATTTGCTCACCACCGTGTAATAATGGAGTTAACTCATAACCTTTTTTCACATATAATCCACCAACACCTTTTGGTCCATGAAATTTATGAGCTGAAAAAGATAAATAATCTACATTAAATTCTTGAACATCAACAGGAACTTTTCCAATTGCTTGAGTTGCATCTGTATGGAAAGGAATTCCTGCTTCTCTACAAATTGCTCCAATTTCTTTTATAGGAAATATTTTTCCTGTTTCATTATTTGCCCACATAATTGATACTAAAGCTGTGTCTTCTCTTATATAATCTTTTACACTACTAGCTTCTAAAACACCATTTTCATTTACAGGAAGATATGTAACTGAAACTCCTTGTGTTTCTAAAAATTTACATGCAGCAGTTACAGCTGGATGTTCAACTTCTGAAGTAATAATATGGTTTTTGTTACCATTTAATATTTTGTCAATCCAAATACCTTTTATAACTGTATTAATACTTTCAGTTGCATTTGCAGTAATTATAATATCATCTTCATCTGCTGCATTAATACCTTCATATAAAAAGTTTAGTGCTTCAACCATTTTTGGATGAGTTCCAGCTCCAAATTTATGTAGAGAGTTTGGATTTCCATATATATCGCAAAAAAACGGTTTCATCTCTTCATAAACTTTTGGGTCAACTACTGTAGTTGCATTATTATCTAAATAAACGTCCATTGTTATTCCTAATTTTTTTTATTTTACATGCAAGAAGTATTCCGGTAAAAAATACTTAATCAAATAAAAATTTTTTGTATTCTAATGTAAATAGGATAAAAATTGTCTTAATTAGTTTTATATAACTATATTTATTCCAAAAAGTTACAAATTAAGGATTTTATCTATTCTATTTTTAGGATTATATTTAAAAAATGATAAAGAAATAGACAATTTTGTAAAGACATATTAAGTTTGCTATGTAATAATAAATAAAATTACAAATAAGGACTTATATGAAAAAAATCATATCAATTATGACTATAGCACTTTTATCTATATTTTTTACTGCTTGTGACAAAAAAAGTGATATGCAAACAAAGAAAAAAGAAGAAAAACAAATACTAAAAGTTGGAATGGAATTAGCTTACCCTCCATTTGAAATGAGTGACAAAGATGGAAATCCACAAGGTGTTTCTGTTGATTTTGCTAAAAAGTTAGGTGAGTATTTAGGGAAAGAAGTTGTAATTGAAAATACAGCTTGGAGTGGATTAATTCCATCACTTAAAACTGGAAAAATTGATTTGATAATTTCTTCAATGACAATTACAGATGAAAGAAAAAAATCAATTGATTTTTCAATTCCTTATGCACAAACAGCTTTGGCAATTCTTGCAAATAAGAATTCAAATGTAAATTCTATTGATGATTTAAATGTAGCAGGTAAAAAAATTGCTGTTAAAAAAGGTTCAACTGGACATATTTATGCCACTGAAAATTTAAAAAATGCAGAAATTTTAGTATTTGATAAAGAAAATGCTTGTGTTTTAGAAGTAGTTCAAGGAAAAGCTGATGGATTTTTATATGATCAATTAACAATTTATAAAAACTATGCGCAACACAAAGATACAACAGTTGCTCTACTAAAACCATTTCAAAAAGATTTTGAATATTGGGGAGTTGCACTTAGACAAAATGATCCTTTAAAAGATAAAGTTAATGAATTTATAAATAAAGCAAAAGCAGATGGAACATTTGCTATCTTTGCATCAACACATTTAAAAGATGCAAAAGCTACTTTTGATGAATTAAAAATTCCATTTTTCTTTTAGGACTTAACCATATTTAATTTAAAAAAATACTTTATTAATGAATTAGATTTAAAAAAAGATATTCCTTTATCAAAAGGGGTTTATCTTTTTAATTTCATTGTTTTATTATTGCTAATCACTATTTCAATATACATTATGTTTTCAAATATCTCATATAATTTTAACTGGGCACAAGTTTATGAATATAAACAAAAATTTATAAACGGTTTTTTTATGACTGTTATAATTTCATTTTTTGCATTAATTTTAAGTTTTATAATTGGTCTATTTTTTGCCTATGCTCAAAATTCTAAATTAATCATTTTGAGATTTTTTGCAAGATTTTATATTGAGATCATAAGAGGAACTCCACTTTTAGTTCAAATTTTAATTTTCTTTTATGTATTTGCAAATAACTTAGGTTTTGAAAATAGATATATTGTGGGAACATTTATTCTAGCAATTTTTTCAGGAGCTTATGTATGTGAAATCATTCGTGCAGCTATACAATCAATAGACAAAGAACAGTTTGAGACAAGTGTTAGTTTAGGAATGTCTAACTATCAAATGTATAGATATATAATTTTTCCACAAGCTTTTAAAAGAATGCTTCCTGCACTAACTGGGCAATTTGCTTCCATTATAAAAGACTCATCATTGTTATCAATTATTGCAATTAGTGAATTTACTATGAATGCCCAAGAAGTTGATGCGATCACATATTCTACATTGGAAAGTTATATTCCTCTTGCAATAGGATATTTACTTTTAACATATCCTATTTCTTACTATACAAAAAGATTAGAAAATAAGATAAAATAACCTATATTTACAAAAAATACTTAATCAGGACAATTTTTATCCTATTTAAGTATTTTTTAACACATTTGGTGTTATATTTCAAATAGGACAATTTTTATCCTATTTAAAAAATTAATAAATTATATTGGAGAAGTCATGAGCGATAACAAACAGATACATGACGTGATAAACAAAGAATATAAACTTGGATTTGAAACCTTAGTACAAAGTGATACTTTTGCAAAAGGTTTAAATGAAGATGTAATAAGAGCAATATCTGCAAAAAAAGATGAGCCATCATGGCTTCTAGATTTTAGACTAAAAGCTTATGCTAAATGGCTAAAAATGGAAGAGCCATCGTGGGCACATTTGAATTATCCTAAAATAGATTATCAAGATATTGCATATTACTCTGCACCAAAAAAAGCTTTGGATTCACTTGATGAAGTAGACCCTGAAATTTTAGAAACTTATAAAAAATTAGGTATTCCACTTGAAGAGCAAAAACTATTAGCAGGTGTTAAAAATGTTGCAGTTGATGCAGTATTTGATTCAGTTTCAGTTAAAACAACTTATCAAGAAGAACTTGAAAAACTTGGAATTATATTTTGTTCAATAAGTGAAGCAGCACATAAATTTCCAGAACTTGTAAAAGAGTATTTAGCAAGTGTAGTTCCAGTAACTGATAACTATTTTGCCTGTCTTAACAGTGCAGTGTTTACAGATGGAAGTTTTGTATATATTCCACCTAACACTCACTGTCCAATGGAACTTTCTACTTACTTTAGAATAAATGCATTAGATACAGGACAATTTGAGAGAACATTAATCATCTGTGATGAAAACTCTTATGTATCTTATAATGAAGGATGCTCAGCACCAACAAGAGATGAAAGACAACTTCACGCAGCAGTTGTTGAATTAGTTGCACTTAAAGATGGACAAATAAAATATTCGACTATTCAAAACTGGTTTCCAGGTGATGATAAAGGGAAAGGTGGAATTTTAAACTTTGTTACAAAAAGAGGTTTATGTAAAGGTGATAATTCAAAAATTTCTTGGACACAAGTTGAAACAGGAAGTGCCATTACTTGGAAATATCCTTCATGTATTCTTGCAGGAGATAATAGTGTTGGGGAGTTTTACTCAGTAGCCATTGCCTCAAAATCTCAACAAGCAGATACGGGAACTAAAATGGTGCATTTAGGAAAAAATACTAAATCAACTATTATTTCAAAAGGGATTTCTGCAATGCATGGAGTTAATGCATATAGAGGATTAGTAAGAGTTGGGAAAAATGCTTCAAATGCTAGAAATATATCAGAGTGTGATTCACTTCTAATTGGAAATGCCTGTCACGCTCATACTTATCCATACCATGAGATAAGAAATTCAAGTGCAAATATAGAGCATGAAGCAACAACTTCAAAAATCTCAGATGAACAACTTTTTTATATATCTCAAAGAGGGATTAGTGAAGAGAATGCTATAGCTATGATTGTAAATGGTTTTTGTAAAGAGGTTTTAAAAGAGTTACCAATGGAGTTTGCAGCTGAAGCAAAAGAGTTATTAAATATATCATTAGAAGGAAGCGTGGGTTAATTCCACTATCAAAGGAAAAGAAATGTTAAAAATAGAAAATTTACACGTAAAAATAAATGAAAATGAAATTTTAAAAGGTATAAATCTAGATATAAAACCAGGGGAAGTTCACGCACTAATGGGAACTAATGGAGCTGGAAAATCAACACTAGTAAAAACTTTAAGCGCCCACTATGATTGCGTGGTAACTGAAGGTAAAATTACATATAAAAATAAAGATTTGTTAGACCTTGATGTGAGTGATCGAGCAAATGAAGGTATTTTTATGAGTTTTCAATCTCCAATTGAAGTTCCAGGAGTAAATAATAGCTACTTTTTAAAAACAGCAATAAATGAGAAAAGAGCATACAATGGTGAAGATGAAATTGATGCAATGGAATTTTTAAAAGTTGTAAAAGAAGAAACAAATAAATTTAATATTGATAGAAAATTATTACAAAGAGATTTAAATGATGGTTTTAGTGGTGGTGAGAAAAAAAGAAATGAACTAATTCAACTTTTAATGCTACAACCTGATTTAATATTACTTGATGAAATAGACTCAGGACTTGATGTTGATGCTATTAAAACTGTTGCAAATGTAATTAACTCTATGTTAGATGGGAAAAGATCTATTTTAATGATTACTCACTATGATAGATTATTAGAATTAATCAAACCTGATTTTGTACATATTTTAAATGATGGAAAAATTGCAAAAACTGGTGATTATAGTTTAGCTTTAGAACTAGATGAAAAAGGTTATGAAGCAATAGGAATTAAAGATGAAAGTAAATGAGATAAAAGGTTTAAACTTACCTAATAAAAAAGATGAAGAGTTTTTAAAAATAAATCTTGACCCTCTATTTTCTTATGATTTTAAAAAACATCAAACTTATGAGTTTGATATTATGGGTTTAGAAACTATTGAAGATAAAAACACTTATGGATCACTATTATTTGATATTACTAAAAGTTTTGATAATACTCAAAAAGTAATAACAATAAATAAAAATATTGCAGAGCCTATTTTCTTAATTCATAAGATAAAAGAGAATGAAACATTTTATACAAACTCTTTAAAAATACAAGTGGCAAAAAATATAAAAGCCCAAGTTGTAGAAGTGTTTGTAAGTAATAGTCAAAATAGTGCTTATAGTGTAAATAGAAGTTTTGATTTAGAAGAAAACTCTAGTTTAGAATATGTAAAAATTCAAGATATAAACGAATCTAACTCTTTTATTTTTAATAGTAATATTGAACAAAAAGACAATTCAACTCTTGATTTTACAAATTTTGAATATGGTAATGGTTTTTCTCTAAATAATTTTATTAATGATATAAATAGTAAAAATATCACTTACAATCTAAATGGTTTAGTAAAATTAACTGCGAATACTATTTGTTCAAACTTGATAAGAACAGTGCACAATGCAGAGAGTTCAACAAGTAATATCAACTATAAACATAGTTTAAAAGATAGTTCAAAAGCAGTATTTAAAGCAAAATCAATAGTAAATCAAAGTGCACTTTTTACAAAAGCTTTTCAAAATAGTGACACTATTTTATTAAGTGATGATGCAACTATTTTTGCTCAACCTCACTTAGAGATTTTAATAGATGAATTAGAAGCTAGTCATGGAGCAAGTACAGGAAGTTTAAATAAAGAACAATTACTTTATTTACAATCAAGAGGTATTAACAAAGATTTAGCATATGATATGTTATTAAAAGCTTTTGAAGAAAAAATTGCACATAATATAAAAGATGAAATTATAAAAGAGTTCATTGAAACTTATGAAAGAAGCAAATATGTTTAAAAAAGATTTTCCATATTTCCAAAACTCTAAAACTATATATTTAGACAATGGTGCAACAACACAAAAACCAAAAACAGTAATTGATTCACAAGTTGAATATTACGAACAGTATTGTTCAAATACACATAGAAGTAATTTTGGTCATGCAAATAAAGCAACACAAGAGTTTGAAAAAACTAGAGTTTTATTAAAAGAGTTTATAAATGCATCAAAAAATGAAGAGATAATTTTCACAAAAGGTGTAACAGAGTCAATAAATTTTATTGCAAGTTCTTTTGCAAAAAAATTCAAAACTGTAATAATCTCTTCACTAGAACATCACTCAAATATTGTTCCTTGGCATATGCAAGGACGAAGTTTAGGGAAGGGTTTAGAAGTTGTAAAATGTGATAATAATTTAAATTTTGATATGAAACATTTTGAAGAATTACTAAAAGCAAATCCAAATGCTTTTGTAAGTGTTACTCATATTTCAAATGCTTTTGGAAAAATTCACAATATTGAAGCTATCACAAAATTAGCTCATGATTATGGTGCTGTTGTGATGATTGATGGGGCTCAAAGTTTAGCCCATTTAAAAGTTGATATGAAATATTATGATTGTGATTTTTTTGCAATATCAGGACACAAAACATTTGCCCCAACAGGAGTTGGAGCTATATATATAAAAGAGAAATACCTTAAAGATATAGAACCATATCAAACAGGGGGAGCAACTATACATAGTGTTGATTTTAATAGTTCAACATTACTTGACTCTCCTTATAAGTTTGAAGCTGGAACTCAAAATATCGCAGGTGTTATAGGATTTGGGAAAGCTTTAGAGTATCTAAATCATGTTCATTATGAAAATATAGAAACTATAGAAAATAAAGTATTTCAATACTTACATAATGAATTATCAAAACTTCCTGGAATTATATTTTACAATGATACGCAAGATTGTGTGGGAAGTGTAAGCTTTAATTTTGATGGTATAGTTCATGATGATATTGGAATATTAGTTGATAAAATGAATATTGCTTTAAGAGTTGGACATCATTGTGCGCAACCTATTATGAAACAGCTTGGAATTAAAGGAACAATTAGAGTATCAATTGCATTTTACAATGATTATACTGATGTGGATAATTTGATTGTTGCACTTAAAAAAGCACTAAGTATGTTAAAGGATTAAATTTGAGTATAGAACAAAGAGTAGAAGATATAAAAGAAGATTTAGATTTTTTTGAAGATGAATTACAAAAATATGAATATATTATAGATTTAGGTAAAAAGTTAGAAGCATTTAATGATGAAGATAAAGTCCCTGCAAATATAGTTCATGGTTGTACATCGCAAGTTTGGTTAACTCATGAAGTAAAAGATGACAAAATGTATTTTAGAGGAACAAGTGATGCAATTATTGTAAAAGGTTTAGTTTATATGATATTGAAAATTTTTTCAGGATCAACAATTCAAGAGTTAAAAGATATTGATATGGATATTGTTCATGAACTAAAACTTTCAGAAGTTATAACTCCAAATAGACAAAGTGGAATTATAGGAATGATGAAAAAAATAAAAGAGTATGCTCAAAATGCATAAAGGATAAAAAATGGAAAATAATTTTAATTATGATGAAATAAAAGAAAAAATAATAGAAAATTTAAAGAAAGTATTTGACCCTGAAATTCCAGCAAATGTTTATGATTTGGGTTTAATATATGAAATTAGCTTAGAAGAGAAAGGAAACTATCTACACTGTGTTATAGTTATGACTCTTACAAGTCCAGCTTGTCCAGTTGCTGAAAGCTTGGTTGAGCAAGTAAGATATGTAACATTAGCCGTTGATGAAATTGATGAAGTTAAAGTAAATCTAACTTTTACACCTCCTTGGAGTAGAGAGCTTATGAGTGAAGATGCAAAAGAGATAATGGGAGCTAGTGGAGCCGTAATTTAATAAAGCCATAACTTTTATGCTATAATAAAATAATATAGTCATGAAGGTATTTGATTTTGTACAGAAATTTATATTTAAAATTCTTTTTTTTATTTTTGTTTTTTGGAATATTTATAGTATTTTCTGTTTATATAATAAATTCTTCAGTACTAAAAAATACTGTAAATAGTATAAAATCAAACTTCACTGACTCATACTTTAATGTACAAACTTATAATTTAAGAAATAGTTTAGATGAAGCTAAAAGTAATCTTCTAACTATTATAAATGAGCAAGAATTTCAAAGATACATAAATAATAATAATAATAATAATAAAGATGACGAATATAAATTAAATCATATTTTTTATGATTATGCATCTTCTAAAAATGAAATTCTTCAACTAAGATATATAGATATAAATGGTAATGAAAAAATAAGAATTCAAAAATATGATAGTAAAAAAAATGCTGAAATAATTTCTAAAGATAGATTGCAAAATAAGAAAAATCGTACGTATTTCAAAGAAACTATCAATTTAGAGAAAGGGGATTTTTTTGTAAGTAATTTCAATCTAAATAAAGAGTTTGGAAAAGTTCAAAATCCAATACAACCTACTCTAAGAATCTCTACTTGTATATATGATAAAAACAATACAAAAAAAGGTATTCTAATATTAAATATAAATATGAATAATTTTGTAAATATCTTTAAAAAATTTGAAAATTTTAATTCATATTTAATTGATAAAAATGGAAATTTTATTCTTCATCCTGATTCAAATAAGCAATTTACTAATGATTTTAAAACTAATTTTAATATAAAAAATGAATTTGATGAAATAATTGCAGTTAAAATATTAACTCAAAATAGTTATAAATCTGATTTTATTTTCTCTTATTCTTTAGAAAATATTATTGAGAATAAACAAGGTTTAAAAATCATTTATATTTCCCATGATCCATATATTAAAAATATTTTAAAAGAATCAAACTATAAATTGTTACAAATTATTATTCCTTTAACACTTATTTTAGGTCTAATTTTAGCAATTTATCCAACAAGAATAAGAGAAAAACTACTTTTAGCACTAGCTAAAAATAAAAGAAACAGTAAAATTATAGATAAATATATTCCCGTATCAATAACAGATAATAAAGGAATTATAATTGAAGTCAATGAAGCATTTTGTAATCTGACAGGTTATACAAGTGAAGAATTACTTGGACAAAGCCATGGAATGCTAAAAAGTGGTAATTTAGATAAAGAACTTTATGAAGATTTGTGGGAAACGTTAAAAGAAAATAAATCTTGGAATGGCGAGTTAGAAAATATTAAAAAAAATGGACAATTATATTGGATTGATATGTATATTGAGCCTAGATATAATAAAGATACTTTACAAACAGAATATATGTCCATTTCACAAAATATTACTGATAAAAAATTGATTGAAAAATTATCACAAACAGACCATCTAACAAACTTACACAATAGAAAAAGAATTGATGAGGAACTTGAAAAATCTTTATATAATGTAAAAAGATACAATGAAAATATTTCAATAATGATGTTAGACATAGATTATTTTAAATTAGTAAATGATAAATATGGACATAATGTTGGGGATAGTGTTTTAGTAGAGTTTTCTAATACCTTAAAAAATAGTATTAGAAAATCAGATATTATAGGAAGATGGGGAGGAGAAGAGTTTATGATTATCTCTTCAAATACCTCAAAAGAAGAAATCAGAATATTAGCAAACAAAATTAAAGACAATATTAGCAATTTTAATTTTAAAATAGTTGGACATAAAACTGTTAGTATTGGATATACACAAATAAAAGGAAGTGACTCTGACTTTCATAGTTTTTTAAAAAGAGCTGACAACGCATTATATAGAGCAAAAGAAAATGGAAGAGATAGGATAGAAAGTGATGAAGTTATAAATCAAAAAGAAGTTAATAATTTTATGATATAACATACGATTAAAATTATCTTTATGTATATATCATATTTATAATAGTATTATTGATTATGAGATAAATGAGAACTAATATGAAAAAAACTAACTTACAAAATATTATTGAAAAAGAACAAAGTGAAGAGATAAAACTCACTAGTTATCAATACAACCAAATTTTAAATATACAACAACAAATATTAGATATGCTTGCTTCAAATTATCAAACTTCAGAAATATTATCTGAATTATGTTTTTTAGCTGAATCCCTTCTTCCTTCAGCTGTTGCTTCAATAATGTTAAAAAATGATACTGGAATATTAGAAATAAAAGCAGCTCCATCTATTCCTGATGTAGCTAAAAACTCCTTAAATAATTTGGTTCCTGGACCATATGCTGGTTCTTGTGGGAATGCAGTTTATAGAAATGAGCCTCAATATGTAAAAAATACCTTTACAGACACAAGGTGGAATGATATAAAACAACTAGCAATTGATTTTAATATTTGTGCATGTTGGTCAATGCCAATTAAAAATAAACATAAAGAAGCTATTGGTTCTTTTGCATTATCTTCATTTGAGCATAGAATGCCAAATCCTTTTCACAAAAAACTTTTACAAACTGCTTCAACAATTGTAACAATTGTTCTAAAAAACCAAGAATCAAAGAAACATTATCAACTTTATGTAGATATGATGAAAAACTCTTCTAATGGAATGTTAATCACCAATGAAAAAAATGAAATTATCCAGCTAAATAAAGCTATTGAAAATATGTATGGTTATGAAAAAGATGAATTACTAAATAAAAATCCAAATATTCTATCTTCAAATAAATATTCATCAAATTTTTATAAAAATATGTGGGATAATTTACATTCAAAGTTAAAATGGAATGGAGAGATAATAAATAAAAAGAAAGATGGAAGCCTTGTGACTCAATGGTTGAGTATATCCGCTTTACTTGATGAAAATAAGCAAGTTTATAATTATCTTGGAATATTTACTGATTTAACCGAACTAAAAGAAGCTCAAGAAAAAATGGAGTATTTAGCTTTTCATGATAATTTAACAAAACTTTATAATAAAAGTTATTTAGAAAACATTCTGAATAATGAAGAAAAAAGAAATCTTATTTTATTAAATATCAACAACTTTAGTTATATAAATACTGCATATGGTTTTGAAATCGCTGATGAAATTTTAATAAATATAGCTAATACCTTAAGTAATAATTTTGAAGCAGACATAATTTGTAGATTAAACTCAGATGAGTTTGCATTACTTTTTAATAAAGAAATCTCTTTAAAAGAAAAAATCTATGAAATTCAAAAATTCTTTATGAATAATTTAATTGACATAAATAAAATTAAACTCAATATTACATTTTCATATGGTGCAGTTAGTGGTAAAATAAATCTATTAAGAAAAGCATCAACAGTGTTGAAAGAAGCAAAGGAAAGTGGTAAAAATAGATATGAAATCTTTGATGAGAATAATAGCGTAGATTATAAAAAAAGAGAAGAATTTATTAAAAATACAAATTTAATAAAAAATGCTCTGGATAAAGATCAAATAATTCCGTTTTTTCAAGGTATTCATGATAATAGAACTAATGAAATCACAAAATATGAAGCATTAGTTAGAATTGAACTTGAAGATAGAATTATTTCTCCTTTTGAGTTCTTAGAAGCTGCAAAATTAGCAGGTCTTATTCCTGAAATTACCAAAAGAGTAATAATTAAAACTCTGAAAACAATGTCTAAAAATAATTATTTTTTCTCTCTTAATATCACAGAAGATGATTTAGCTGAAAAATATCTATATAATTTTTTATGTGAGAAAATAGAGCTTTACAATATTTCACCTAATAGAGTAATTTTAGAAATACTAGAGGGCGTAAGCTCAAGTGGGAAAACAAGTCATTTATCCCAACTTATTTTACTAAAAAATAAAGGTTTTAAAATAGCTATTGATGATTTTGGTGCAGAATATTCAAATTTCGAAAGAATTTTAGATTTAGACATAGATTTTTTAAAAATTGATGCTAAATATATAAAAAATATAGATACAAATAAAAGAAGTTATGAAATAGTAAAAGCAATTGCATTTTTTGCAAAAAATGTGAATATACCCTGTATTGCAGAATTTGTTCATAATAATAACGTGCAAAAAATTATCAATGATTTAGGAATCGAATATTCTCAAGGATACTATTTTAGTGAGCCAAAAAAAGAATTACTTACTAGTCTTTAAAAAATAATATTAAATTAAAATGTCACTTTATTTTCTTAGAATAAAGACTAATAATAATCCCAATAGATACCAAAACTGTTGATATTACTAAATTAATAGTTAAAACTTCTGATAAAAAAATTATACTAACAATAATAGAAATTATTGGAACAAAAAGTTGTATAATTCCTGCGGTTAAAATATCAATTTTTGGTAAAACTTCGTACCATAAAACATAACCTAAAGCGGATGTTATACTCCCTGAAATAAAAGCAAAAAATAGACCATAACTTGTAAAATGAAGTGTTTCAAATACAAATAAAAAATAAAATAAAATTACAAAAAGAGTAGCCTTAATAAAATTATCCATTGTATTAAACAAAGAATCACTACTTTTTTTTCCCAAAATAGTATAAAAAGCCCAAGCAATACCTGAAATAATCATCAAAAAACTATAAAAATAGGATACTTCAAAACTCTCTTTTGGAAATAATAAATAAGCTAATCCAAAAAATGAAATTACAAGTCCGACAATTTTTTGTATAGAAATTTTCTCTTTATAAAAAAATGAACTTATCATCATTACTATCTGAACAACTCCAAAAAGCAATAAAGTTCCAAAACCAGCTTCAATACTCAAATAAGAGTAAGAGAAACAAACGGCATATAAAAAAAGCATAAAAGAACTAATCCAATTACTTTTTGTTGAAAATACAAATTTCTTTGTTTTAAATAGATAAATTACAACTAAAGTAATAGCTGCAAAAAAGAGTCTAAAAAAGGTAAAACTATAGGCATCCATATCATTGTTTACTAAAACTGCTTTACAGAATATGGAATTAAGTCCTAAAAAAAGTAATGAAATAGAAGTTATAAAAAATAGTTTTATATCAAAAATATTTGTTTTCATATTTAAATTTGATCTAAACTTTGAGGCATACCAATATAGTAACCTTGAAAATTGTCAAATCCTAGCTCAATTAATCTATCAAATATCTCTTTAGTTTCAACACCTTCTACAATGAGTTTGAAATTAAATTTTTTAGCTATTTCTAAAATTGATAATATTACTGCTTCATCATTTTTATTTGTTAATATATTTTCAGTAAATTGCCTATCAATTTTGATCTCATCAATTGAAAGTCTTTTTAAATATGGCAATGAAAAATATCCAGTTGCGAAATCATCAATTGAAAGTCTAATTCCCATATCTTTTAAATCTGCAACTTTTCTAAGTATTTCTTCTTCATTTTTATAAAATAAATTCTCAGTTATTTCAATTCTTAATTTTCCTAATGGAATGTTTTCTTTTTCTAATGCAGCTTTTACTAAAGCTATATAATCTTTTCTTTCAAACTGTTTTAAACTAACATTTATAGATACTTGCCACTCTTTTTTTTCTTTATCATTTTCCCATAATCTTATTAATGATATTGCTTTATTTAATACCATTTCATCAATTTTTTCAATCACTCCTATCTCAATAGCCATTGAGATAAATTCATTAGCAGATACTTCTCCTAGTTCTTCATCTATCCATCTTGAAAGAAGTTCAATTCCTATAGTTTTAGATTCTTTATCTATTTGTTTTTGAAAGTAAAAATCTATTTTATTATCTTTTATTGCAAGAGTTAATCTATCTATTAATTTTTTCTTTCTTCCATTTTTCTCTTGTAATTTTTCGTCAAAGAAACTATATTGTCCTCTACCCATCTCTTTAGAATGATACATTGCATTATCTGCAAATTTCAAAAGCTCATCAATAGAGTATTGATCTCCTGAGAATGTCATAATTCCAACACTAGCACCAATTTTAAATTCACTACCTTCGATTATAAAGGGATTTGATAATTCATATAAAACTTTTGTGGCAATTGTTTCAATATTTCTAACTGCATTAGATTCAATTTGTGTTTGTGTATCTAATAAAATCACAAACTCATCACCACCAAATCTAGCTACGGTATCGCCTTTTCTAACTATATGTGAAAGTCTATTTGCACATTGTTTTAATAATAGATCCCCAAATAAATGACCTCTTAAATCATTTATCATCTTAAAATGATCTAAATCTACAAACATTAATGCTGCAAAATTCTTACTTCTTGCTGTTTGATTTATTACAATTTCTAACCTATCAAGTAAAAGTGTTCTATTAGCTAATGAAGTTAAAGCATCATAATATGCCAATGTTTCAATTTTTTTTTCTTTTTCTTTAACTAAGGTTATATCTAAAATTGCAGATACTCTTATGGTTTTACTATTAAGAGTAATATCTTTCCCCCTTAAAATTGCAGGGAATTCTGTTTTATCTTTTTTTATTAATATTGCTTCATAGGGTTCTTGGTCTAAATTCTGAATCATTAATTGAACTTTTAATTTTGACTTTTCAGCTACAAAGTCTAAAATATTTTTACCAATAATCTCTTCTTTTGAATATCCTAATATTTCACATACTGTATCGTTTACCTGAATACATGCTCTTGTTTCATCACTTATTATCAAACCTTCAATAGTTGCATTAGTTAAAGCCTCAAAAGAATTAATCGAATAATTTTTCTCTTCTATTAATTTTTTTTCAAGTTCTTTTTCTTTTGTAATATCTATTCCAACTTGAATTTTCACCATTCTATTGTCTAAATTAACAATTAAATCCCTAAATAAATAAACTCTGTTATTTAAAGTATTATGATGTTCCCAAGTATATGAAAGTTTTTCATCTTTGACAATATCTCTTATTTTTATAGGTGGACAAAATTCACAAGGTTCTAATTGATTAGATTGAAGTTTTTCATAGCATTTATAACCATCTAGATGCCCAAATTCTATTACTGTTTTTTGGTTAGAATACAATATTTCATGAGTATCTACATCTATGACGTAAATTAAAGCATCAATATTATCATTGATAAACTTTAGTAAAGTATTATCTTTTATGTCTTTATAAATCAACCTGATTCCTAATTTAGAATTATTTAATATACTTCTCTTATATTATTGTATGGCAATTAAATTAAAAAAGAAATGAAATTTAGAAAGTAAAAGTCAAAATTTAGAAAAAAGGAGAAGACACTTGTATTTAGTGTCTTCTCTAATCTATTTTTTAGAAGAGAATTTTTGTTTTAGTTTTAATACACCGTAGAAAAATAGTGGAATAAATAAAACTCCAATTACAACTGCTGCAACCATACCACCAACAACTGTAGTTCCAATAATATGTCTACTAGCACTTCCTGCTCCGCTACTTAAAGCAAGAGGTAAAGTACCAACAATAAATGCTAATGAAGTCATTACAATTGGTCTAAATCTCAATCTTGCTGCTTCAATTGTAGCATCAAGAAGTGACATACCATCTCTTAATTTATCCATTGCAAATTCTACAATTAAAATTGCATTTTTAGCACTTAATCCTACAAGAGTAATAAGTCCTACTTGGAAATAAATATCAGCTTCTAAACCTCTTAAATAAATAGATAAAGCTGCTCCAAATATAGCAAAAGGAATTGATATGATAACTGCTAATGGAATACTCCAGCTTTCATAAAGTGCTGCAAGAATTAAAAATACAAATATTGCTGCATAAACCGCTGTATAATTACCTTCATTTGATAGTTTTTTCTCTTGATATGAAGTACCAGACCAAGCAATTGAATATCCCTCTGGTAATACAGAACTTGCAATCTCTTCAATTGCTGCTATTGCATCACTTGAAGCATGACCTGCACTTGGACTTCCTGTAACTTGTGAAGAATTAAACATATTAAATCTTTGAATTACACTCGCTCCTACTTCTCTATTTACTGTAACTAACTCACTAACTGGAACTAAATCACCAGCGCTAGTTTTTACAAATATATTTTTAAAGTTATCTTTTGTTGCTCTAAATTCTGATTCAGATTGAATATTTACATGGAAAGTTCTACTGTATAAATTAAAATCATTTATGTAACCCTTTCCAAAACTGTTTTGAATTACAGAATAAATTGAACTAACACTTATATCCATTGATTTTGCTTTTTCTTTATCAACAGTTAACATATATTTTGGAACACCTGCATTTAAAGTTGTTCTAACTGACATTAATCTTTTATCTTGTGAAGCTTTCGCAACGATTTCTTGAGTATATGTATTTAATGTTTGAATATCTCCACCCGTTCTATCTTGAATCCACATCTCAAATCCACCAGTTGTACTCATACCTCTAATTGGAGGAGGATTTACTGGAATTACAAAGGCATCTTTATTTGTCATCATAAATTGTCCCATAAGTTGTCCTGCAATTGCTTGTGAACTTTGATTTGGTAATACTCTTTCATCCCAAGGTTTTAACATAGCAAACATTAAAGCAGCATCAGTTTTATAAGCAAATGTAGCAATATCTAAACCTGTAATTGCTCCAGTTGATAAAATATCTGGATGAGCTAATAAATCTTTTTCAATATTATCTGTAATCTTCATAGATTCACCCAATGAAGTTGATGGCATCATATAAGTTAAAACAAATAAAACACCTTTATCTTCACTTGGAACTAATCCTGAAGGAGTAATTTTCATAATTGAATATGTTGCATAAATTAAAATACCAAATATTGCAAGTGAAAAGAACCACAATCTAATAGTTTGTTTTGTAATACCTATAAATACATTTGTTAGCCAATCAAAAAATTGATTAAACTTTCTTATTGGCCAAATTGCTTCACTTTCATGTTCTTTTAAGAAGATAGCACAAAGTGCAGGTGTTAATGTAAGTGCTACAATTCCTGAGATAACAACTGCTATAACAATAGTTATGGCAAACTGTTTATACATCACTCCACTAAATCCGCCTGTTAAGGCTGCGGGAATAAATACAGCAGAAAGTACTAAAATAATAGCTACAAGAGGAGTTGTCAACTCTTTCATAGCTTCAATAGTTGCATCTTTTACACTAATTTTTTTAGTTCTTAACACCCTTTCAACATTTTCAATTACAATAATAGCATCATCAACAACTAAACCAATAGCCAAAATCATACCAAATAGTGTAAGTAAATTTATAGAAAAACCTGCGGCATACAATCCAGCAAATGTACCAATAACTGAAACTGGAATGGCAAGAACTGGAATAATAGTTGCTCTAAAATTACCAAGGAAAAGATAAATTAAAATAATTACAAAAACAATAGCTTCAAGAAGTGTTTTTACAACCTCTTTAATTGATTCATTAACAAAAAGCGTTGCGTCATATGGAACTTTATATTCTAAACCTTCTGGAAATTTTTTTGATATTTCTTCTAAAGTTTTATCAAGATTTGCAGATACTTCAAGAGCATTTGCACCAGGAGCTAGGAATATACCTACTGGAATCATCGGTTCTCTATTAAATTTACCAGATGAATTAAATGAATCAGAACCTAATTTTACTTGAGCAATATCTTTTAATCTTAAAGTAGAACCATCTTCATTTGATCTTATAATAATATTTTCAAATTCTTGAACATTTTTTAATCTACCCTCCGTACTAATTGAATAAGTAAAAGGTTGAATAGTTGTCATAGGCTCTGCACCAACTGAACCTGTTGAGTATTGATTATTTTGACTTTTAACAATACTTGTAATATCTTCTGAAGTTAAATTGTAAAATGCAAGTTTTTCAGGATTAACCCAAATTCTAATTGCATAATCTTTAGCACCAAATACTGTAGCTTCACCAATACCTTTAATTCTTTTAATATCGTCAATAACATTTACAGTTAAATAATTTGAGATATAAGTAGTATCATAAGCTCCATCTTTAGCTGTAAAAGCAATAACTTTTAACATATCAGGAGATCTCTCTTTTACAGAAACTCCTTGTCTTTGAACAGCTTCAGGAAGACTATTTAGTGCTAACTGAACCCTATTATTTACATCTACTTTTGCTTGTGCAACATCAGTCCCAACATTAAATATAATACTTAATGAAATTGTACCACTTGGCGATGCAGTTGATGTCATATATGTCATGTTATCAACACCATTAATTGCATTTTCAAGTGTTGTCGCAACTGTTGAAGATAAAGTATTAGCATCAGCTCCAGGATAAGTTGCAGTAACATTAATCTGAGGAGGAGTAACAGCTGGATACTCTTTTACAGGTAAGATATTTAAAGAAATAATACCTGCTAAAATAATTAAAACAGACACAACTGTTGCAAAAATTGGCCTATTTATAAAAAATCTTGAAAACATTTAATTTTCCTTATTTGTTAATAGTTTTATCAACAACTACTGGTTTACCAGGTTTAACTCTAAAAAAGTTGTTCACTATTACTTTATCACCACTTTGAAGTGGACCACCTGCTACTATAAATTTATCTCCAGATTCATTTCCTACAACAACTGGTTTAACTGTAGCAATACCATCTTTTTCGACAAAAACAATTGTTCCTAATGCATTTTGTAATAATGCTTTTTGAGGAATTGTAATAACATTTTTTTGTTCTATTCCATTTAATACTACCCTTGCAAAACTTCCTGGCATTAATATTAAATCTTTGTTATCAACTATAGCTCTCATTTTTACTGTTGAAGTTTTTTGATCTATATTTACATCTATAAAATCTACAACACCAGTTTGTTTAGTTGATTTCCCATTTATATTAACATCAACTTGAATTTTTCCATTTTCAGGCATTTTCCATAAACCATTTTTAATATTTTCATAATCACTTAAAGGCATAGAAAAATCAATGTAAACCTTATCATTTTGTGAAATAGTTACAAGTTCCATTGGAGGGTTTGAAGTAACTAAGTTACCTAAATCTACAGTTTTAAGTCCAGTTATCCCAGAAATTGGAGCTTTTACTTTTGTATAAGCTAAATCGATTTTTGCTTGATTAAGTTCCGCTTTTGCCATAGCTAATGATGCTAATGCATTTTGATAAGCTGATAAAGTAGAATCTCTTTGTTCTGTCGTAACTGCTTTACTATTGTAAAGTTTTTGAATTCTTTCCCAACTTCTTGTTGCATTATTTAATGTTGCTTGATTCATCTTCACAGATGCTTCAGCTGCATCAACTTTTGCTTGATATAAATCATCTTCAATTTTAAATAATACATCACCTTTTTTTACAGCTTTACCTTCTTCAAAATATCTTTCTTGTAATACCCCAAGAATTCTTGAATAAACTTTTGCTTGTTTAAAAGAATTTATTTGTGCTGGATATTTCAAATTTATAGGTAAACTTGTAGCTTCAGGAACTACATAAATATCAGCTTTTGGAGCTGGCATTTGTTTTGCATCTGCTGCGTATATACTTGTAACTGCAACCATTGAAATTGCTGTTGTTATTAATAATTTTTTTATATTTCTCATTTTACAAACTCCTCTAAGTTCTCACCGCTATAGTAAATTATATTTGCTTTTTTTAATTCTAAATCATTTAGTGCAACTTTTAATGCACTTTGAGCACTATATTTATCTGTCAATGCTTCTAAATATGAAACATTATCAACTAATCCAGCTTCATATTTTGCTTTTATAGTTTCATATGCACTATTTGCAGCTGTTAATCCAGCTTGTGCTGACTCTATTTTAAGTTTTCCAATTTCATAAGCTTTTAGGGCTAATTTTAAATCTACATTTGCTTTATTTTTCTCATATTCAAATTCTGATTTTAAAGCTAAATATTTTTTGTATGCAGCTTCATAAGCTTTATTTGTAGAGCCAAAATCAAATACATTCCAAGAAAGATTTATTGAAGCCATATTTCTATTATAATCATCAGGAGAATAAGAACTTGAATCATAATCTAATTCATTGTGAGTATATGTATCATTAAATGCAACCGTTGGAAGATTACCACTTTTTATAGCTTTAGCTTGTGATTTTAATGATTCTAATTGATATTCAATTGCTTTAATATCAGCTCTTAATTTAACTTCTTTTGAATCATAATCATTAATTTTTGAGCCACTTTCAATTAAAACTGATTGTCCAATTACATACTCTAAATTATGATTAATTGTTTCAATATTTAAATCTAATTCATGTAAAGCAACTTTTGCTGTTTGGATATTTGATATAATTTTTTGTACTTCATCATCAGTTACAGTCCCTGCATCAAGAAACTTTTTTAATCTGCTATATTGAGCTTCTAATTGTTCAATTTCTTGTAATTTAACCTCTTTTTGTGCCACATAAGATAAATAGTTATAATAATAATTTGTAACTTGTATAGCAATTTGATTTTTTAAATTATCTAAATTTTCACTTCCACTTTTAATTGTTGATTCATATGAGTCATAAGTATTACCTTTTTTCCCACCATCATAGATTACATAATCCACACTACCTGAAACATTCATACTATTTTCTGGAGAGCCTGCTGTTTCATAACTATTGTTACTATACCCAGCACCTAGATTAAAGTTAGGCATATAAGCTTTTTTAACACTTTCATAACTATCTTTAGTACTATCTAAATTAATTCTAGATGAATCAATCATTTTATTATTTTTTGACAATTCTATTAATTGTGATAGATTTTCACCAAAAAGGGCGAAAGGAACAATTAAAAGAAGTGAAATAACTTTTATCATTTTATTTCCTTTTATATTTTTACTATTAACTTATGAACAATTTTATGAACAATTGGTGCCACAACTACTATTATGGGAAAAGCACAAACAAAAGCCATTCCCCAAGCTTTTAACCAACTTTGAACAAAGCCATCAATAAAACCTAAATTTATTGCTGAAATTATGAAACTCATTATAAAGCTCATAAATAAAGCCATAAAAAAGGCAAAAACTATTCTTTCATATCTTCTACTTATCATTTTTTATCTCTATTAATTTAAATATCGTATCCATAAACTTTTCAAAATCTTCATTCGCATCAAAACTATTTTGTGTCATTTTTCTCAATGCTAATCCCTTTTGATAAGTTAAAATCCCATTTACCAAACCTAAAGATTCAGCTTTTAATTCTCCTATTTCAACACCATGTGCAAAGATTTTTAAAAGCTCCCCTGCAAAAAATTCATTTTTTGTGCAGTTAAACTCTTTCATTGCTGTATTTTCATCTGATAAAACAATAGATAAAAACTCTTTATATCCATTAAAATGTTTTAAGTTTTCATCATCATCTTCTAAAACCATTTTAAAAAATAGTTGAACTTTTTCTCTAGTTGTTTTAACTTTTTTTATAGATTCAACTAAATCTTTATTATGTTTTTCTATATGAATATTTATGATTTCAAAAATAATGTCATCTTTATTTTCAAAATACTCATATATAGTACCTTTACCTATATCTGCTGTTTTTGCAACTTCAGCAACTGTAAGTTTTTTCATTCCAACTTCATGAATTAAATCAGAACACTTTAGAGCAATTTCTCTTCGTTTTTCTTCTTTGTTTACTTTTCGAGGACTCATTTTACTCCTTTACTATTACAAATAATCGACAATTCAATTTTTGACTGACCGTCGGTCATTTTAATGAATTCTATAGAACTTGAACTTAAGCTTTGTTTAATTTGACCGTCGGTCAATGAATAATTTTATTTATTTGTAATTAATAATATTATTGATAATTATTATGATAGAATAAATAAAAAAAGGAATTATTATGAAAAAAATTTTATTAGCTTCTGTTTTATCAATTGGATTAATGTCAAATTTAAATGCCTATGAACTAAATGGAGACTTAGGTGTAAAATGGACTGGTTTTAAAACTGAAAAAAAAGCTCCTGTTTCTGGTACTTTTAATTCTATTAAATTAAATATTAAATCATCTGATGATTTATCAACTTTTTTAAAAAGCTCAAATGTTACTATAGAAACAGCTTCATTTGAATCAAAAAACCCTGCTAGAAATGATAATATCACTTCGACATTGTTTGCACTTGCAAGTGCAAAACTTATAAAAGGAAATATTACAAAAGTTAACGAAAAAGAAAAAACTTTAACTTTAAATGTAACAATGAATGAAATGTCAAAAGAAATTGAAATGAAATATAGTATTGAAAATGGAAATATTACTGCAATTGGTAGTATTGATATTTTAGATTTTGGTATGGAAAGTTCATTTATGGCTTTTGCTAAAAAATGTGCAGGATTTCATGAAAATAAATCATATTCAGATGTAAATATAGAATTTACAATCCCTTATAAATAAGATAAGCTTTTAAGCTTATCTTATGAAGAACAAGATAACTGAATATTTGCAAATTTTAGTGGAGTTGCTTGGGCATATCTATCAAAAGTAGGATGTTCATCAAATGGATTTTGAGCAATCTTTAATAAATCATCTACTAATGAATAATCTCCTTCATGAGCTTTTTGAATAGATTCTTCAATGATATAGTTTTTTAATATATATTTTGGATTTACTTTTTTCATAACTCCAAATCTTGATTCAAAGCTACTTTCTTGCTCATCACAAACTTTTTTATATGATTCAAACCAATTTGTAAGTGGTTCTTGAAAAACTGCGATATCTAAAATAGAAGATAAATCATCAAAGGATTTCAACTGAGTTAATCTATAAAAAAATACATTATAATCCATTTTTGAACTCTCTAAAGCTCCAAGAAGTTCAAGTATCAAATCTAAATTTGA
>Ga0193956_1000308_pt1 | contig 23225 bp, 27 predicted proteins | sample BB_7_MG_FD_140358 | JGI IMG/M metagenome (GOLD analysis project Ga0193956, IMG submission 140358) | Microbial mat bacterial communities from the Broadkill River, Lewes, Delaware, United States - BB_7_MG | ecosystem: Environmental > Aquatic > Freshwater > River > Microbial mats | place: USA...
AAGAGCTTTAAAAAATGTTGATAATATTATTAAATCATTTAGTGAATTAAAAAAAGCAAATGAAACAAATAAAAGTTCAATTCAAGAAGCCTTAACTGCAAGTACACAAATTCAAGGTGCCGCACAACAAACTTTACAAAATACAGAAGAATCAAAACATGCAGCAAACTTAATTAGTGAAGCGGTTACTGAGATGGGTGATTTTATTGAAGACTTAGCAGTATCTGCTGATGAACTACAACAAGGATAGGATGATGGAGTATTTATTATTAGTAGTAAAAGACAAGTATTTTGCAATAGATGTAGAGCATATTATTGAAATACTTAGACCAAAAGATATTACGGAGATTCCTGAGGTATCTTCGTATATTTTAGGAGTGATGAATATTAGAGGTCATATTGGTACTGTTGTAAGTTTAAGAAAAATGATGCAATATAAAGAGATGAGTGAAGAACTTCAAGAGTTTATTGCAAATATTACTGATGGTCATACAGCATGGGTAAAAGAACTTGAAGAATCAGTAAATCAAGAAAAAGATTTCACTAAAACATTAGACCCACACGCTTGTCCTTTGGGGCATTGGCTTGATGATATTTTGACATGTTTAAAATGTGATGACACTTTTATGGATAAAATTAAAAGAGAGATAAATCCTCATCATAAAAAACTTCATGAAAAAGGAAGAGTAGTAATTGATACAGCGCTTAAAGATAAAGAAACTGCTGTTAGTATAATTAGAACGGAAATTCATAATCATTATGATATTGTGATTAAGAACTTGGCATTGTTAAATGATGATATAGATTTATGGACAAACTCTATTCAAAGAATTGTTGCTTTTACAACAGGAAATGGTGAAATTATAAATCTATTAGTAGATGATGTTATTGATATTATCACTATTACAGATGATCAAAAACAGAAATTAAGTCAAGTTGATGAGGGCGAAATAGTACAGTTTGATTGTGCAATAGAGCTTGAAGATGGAAAAATAGCAACAATAATAAATGATATAAATATATAGTGTATTGGGATAAATAATGAATAAACTTTTGATTGTTGATGATTCTTCTTTAATAAGAAGAGAGTTGACAAAGTTATTAAGTCAATCTGGATTTGAAGTTTTTACTGCAAAAGATGGTCAAGAAGCCGTTGATATGGTGATGCTTGGTGATTTTGATGTAATTACGATGGATATAAATATGCCAGTTATGGATGGACTAACTGCCGTAAAACTTATAATGAAACAAAAGCCAACTCCAATTGTTATGATAAGTTCTTTAACACAAGGTGATGCAGATATTACATTTGAATCCTTAGAATATGGTGCCGTTGATTTTATTGGAAAACCTGGGACTATAACATTAAATGTAAAAGATACAGGGTATGATATTGTATCAAAAGTAGTGTTAGCCTCTCAAATTCCTAAAAATAGATTAAAAATAAGAAAAGCTGGGAATTTTACAAAAGCAAATTTAAATAAACAACTTGAGCGTAAATCTCCAGCAGTAAAAGTTACAAAAGCAAAAAAAGTAATCTTGATTGGTGCTTCTACTGGAGGACCTGGACTCATCGAGCAAATAGTAAGAATATTGCCTGCTGATTTTCCACATCCTATTTGTGTTGTTCAGCATATGCCAGAAGTATTTACTTCTAAATTTGCACAAAGACTTAATAAAGTTTGTGCATTAGATGTTATGGAAGCAAAAAATAATGAAACAGTTACTTCAGGAAAAGTGATAATTGGAAAAGGTGGAAGTCATATCCATTTTTCAAAAAAAGCTTCAGGGGTAGTTTGTGTTAAATTAGCAAAGAATACTACAGGTTCCTTTTTTGCTCCTTCAGTTGATGAGATGTTTTTTTCTGCAGTTAAGATTTTTAATGGTGATGAGTTATTGGCTATTGAATTAACGGGAATAGGTGATGATGGTGCTGATGGTATGGTTCAACTAAAAAAAGCAGGTGCACTAACTATTGCAGAATCAGAAGAAACTGCAACAATCTATGGCATGCCAAGAGTTGCATTTGAAAGAGGTGGTACAGTAAAAGTGTTACCTTTCCCTCAAATATTAGATGAAATATTAGAATTTGGGAGTAACTAATGGCCTTTATAAAAAGCGAAACTATTTATACTCAGCGAGTTTTTAGGACATTTATAGAAGCGCAAAATATTTTTGAAGATATGGATGCAGATGAAAGTTTACGATTAGAAGCTTTAGAGTATTTGTTGATTCATAAAGAGATAAGTTATATTCTTGATATGCTATTGCTCCAATATGATAAGTTAAATAATTCGGATCATTCTTTACTCGATCATGCTTTTGCAAATTTTGGGTCTAAGCCAAAAAGAGATGATGATTTTAATTCTATATTTAAAATGCTTGAATCACACAACGCATATTTACGAAATAAAGCTATAACTTTTTTACAAGATTCTGGTGAAAATGCAAAGGGATTTATAAAGAAGTTACTGCATGATGAGCAAAGAGATATTCGAATTTTTGCTGTTAATATCTTGGGTGATGTAAAGTATGAAGATTCTAGAATCATGTTGTTGGAATTGATTCAAGAAGAAAAAGATGTCAATGTCTTGATGACTGCTATTGATTATTTAGGTGAGATTGGGGATCAAGATGATACAGAATTGCTTATGTCTTTAAAAGATAAATTTACACATGAACCTTATGTTGCTTTTGGTATTGATATGGCATGTGAAAAGATAAAGGGATAATTGGTGTTTGAATTAAACTTTAAAGAGTTTTCAAAGGTTAGGGATTATTTATATCGTAAGACAGGTATATATATTGATGATAAAAAACAAAATGCATTTGTAAAAAAACTGCAACCATATTTAGATACAAATGGTTATGAGAGTTTTAGAAGTTTTTTTCATACCTTAAGATTTGGTAATAATCAAAGTTTTATTCAAGATATAATCAATCTAATAACAGTAAATGAAACTTATTTTTACAGAGAGGAACATCAATTTGAATCTTTGGTAAATGTCATATTGCCTCTTATTCATAAATCAAAACCTAAGAATGAAATAATAAGAATATTGTGTGCTCCCTCGTCTAGTGGAGAAGAGCCTTATACAATAGCTTTAAATCTATTGAATGAGGGAAAAATATTGCAAGAAAGAGATATTGAACTTGTAGGAATTGATATAGATAGTACAATTATAAATAAAGCCAAAAGAGGTATTTATAACAAAAGAAGTATTCAATTTATCCCATCAACTTTGTTAAAAAAATATTTTAAAACAGATGGTATAGAATACCATATAGACAGTATGATTAAAAATGCAGTTAATTTTAAAGTTGCTAATGTAATGGATAAAATGCAAATGAGACAACTTGGTAAGTTTGATATTATTTTTTCTCGAAATATGTTAATATATTTTGATGATGAAAGCCGAAGAGAAGTTGGGGTGACATTTTATGATTTACTAAAATCAGATGGTTATATATTTTTAGGACATGCTGATAAAATGAGTAAAATTAGTTCATTATTTAAAATGAAAAGAACAGGTAAATCATTAGTTTATCAAAAATACAAAGCATGAGTAAAGAGGATTTAGTACGTGAAAACAATATTAGTAACAAATAGAAAAGGTGGTGTTGGTAAAACTACAACATCAGTAAATTTAGCTGTTAGTCTTGCTTCAAAAGGTTTTGAAGTACTTATGATAGATTTAGATACTCAAGGACATATTCAAGTGGGTCTTGGTCTTGGAAGTGATTATCCTATTTCTATACATGATATGTTAAAAGTTGGTAAGTTTTACAAAGACTCAGTGCAGAAAACTTCAATACCAACCTTGGATATTATTCCTGCACATATAAATTTTGATATATCTGAACTTGACTCTAAATCAGATAAACTAAAAAAAATATTTAGAAAACTAAAAGTAAAGCATAGTTATGATTTTTGTATTATAGATACTCCTCCAACTTCAGATATTCTTTTAAAAAATGCTTTAAAAGTAAGTGACTATGCTCTTATTCCTATGCAGTGTGAATATCTAAGTTTTGTTGGAGTGATTCAATTTTTAAGAATTTTTTATAAAAATTCTATAAGTGTAAAATCTGATATTGAGCTTTTAGGAGTAGTCCCTACTATGTTTAATCGTAGTATGAAAGAGCATAAAGAGATTTTAAATAAATTAACATTAGAAATTGGAGAAAAAAGAGTGCTCCCCTCAATTAGAAAAGATATAAAACTATCTCAGACATTTTTAGAGGGTGTTCCTGTACTTATAAGTTCTCCAAGATCGCGAGGTGCTACAGACTATGAAGCATTGAGTTTAGATATATTAAATAAAATAGAAGGGTTATAATATGGCAAAGAAAGTAGTACTAGTAGATGATTCTCAAACAGTTCATCTCTCTTTAGAAATGGCAATGGAAGAGTTAGTAAGTTCTGGTGCGGTAGAAAGAATATCATATTTAAATCCCTTAGATTTGGTTGAGGATGTTAAAAATGGCTTTGTGTATGACTTGTGTATTACAGATTTAAATATGCCTGAAATGCATGGACTGGATTTAGCTAAGTTTTTAAAAACTGTACCTGAAACCAAAGTAAAACCTATCCTTGCTCTTACAACAGAGAACTCTGCTGAGATGAAAATGAAAGGTAAAAAGGTTGGTTTGACAGGTTGGATTACAAAACCATTTACAAATGCAAAAGTAGTAACAGCAATGAAAAGAGTATTAAGAATTAGATAAAAGGGGATTGCATATGAAAGTTGAAGATAATATACTAATAATAGATGATCGAATTGAATATGAAGATCATGAAGAATTGATTCGTTTAGCGAATGATTCAGAGTCTGTAGTTGTAGAAACAAATGATATTCATCCCTCTATATTGCAATTATTATTTTGCATCTCAAGAGAAAAACAAGTACTTGTGGAAGATGAATTTAATAAAAGACTTTTTGAAAATTTAAAATTTGTAAATTAAATAAGTATGGTGAGTATGAAAAAAATATTATTTATTGCGAATAATCTAGTCCATAGTAAAGTGATGAAAAATGATACGAAAGAGTACTATAATTTTATTCATACTGAGTGTAAATTTTTTGAATCTATCTGTCCTTCTGAGGCTCTAGATATTTTGAAAAATGAACAAATCAATATTGTATTTGTTGATATTGCATCAAATAAGTTTGATGGAATACAGTTATTAAAAGATATACAAGAATTAAACCTAAGCAATACTCATATAGTTGGAGTAACAACACTTTATGATAATAAATACCGATTTGAGGCTTTAAAATTAAATGTCTATAAATATATTTATAGACCATATGATAACAAAGAGATATCAGCTGTCTTATCTACATTATTTCATGATAGTGTTGATCTAAATAATACTAATGATTCTTCTACCAATGAAGAAGATGAGTTTTTAGATTTTGACGAAGAAGATGAATTTATGGACTTTGATGATGAAGAGTTTATGGATTTTGATGATGAAAATGAAATAGATCATAGTCAAGAACTTATGAATATATATAATGACTCACACAAAAAAGTTACAGCTAAAGAATTTCTCCTAAAATATCAAGAAGATGGGATAGATGAAGAGAGTTTAGAGGATTTAGAGGAAGAACTTGATAAAATAGTTGCCAACATATTATTTGATAATAATCTAGAGAGTGAGTTGTCTGGTATTATATATATGTTGGAAAAATATAATAGGTTTTTATATATGTTTAGTGAGTTTGAAGAACTCTCAAAAGTAATTTATGAACTGGTTCAGTTGCTGAAAATTATTGATTTTAGTGTTAATGCTAGAATTGAGATGATCTCTAAATTTATAGTAGCTATTATACAAGATTTGGTCGAATGGAAAGAACATGTATTTGTTGTAGAAGATGCAGTAGATGTATTTTATATCAATGCTTCTATTTTAAATAGTTATGTTCAACTAAAAGATATAATTAAAAGGTAAGTATTGAAATTAAATGTTTTATTTTTAAGTCAAGATGATGGTTTTTTATTTGAGACAATTGCATATCATATCAATGATAATTTAAAGATTGATGCAATCCCTATTCAAGTAGAAAATATATATGATGCTCAAGATACTTTAGAAAACCAGAATATTCATTTAATTGTATCTGATATTGATCTTAATCCAATAGAATGTTGTGATTTTGTAGATTTTATAAAACATGATAATCGATTTGATACTATACCTTTAGTTTTGATTTCTCACAATGAGGAATTGAAAAGTATAGCGTATGCAAAAGGTGTCAAAGATTTTTTCTTAAAACCAATAAATATGGAAGAGCTACTTTCAAAATTTTCAAATATTTTACAAGATGTTTTGTTGCAAGAAAAAGTTATCTCTGAATTAAATGAGCAAAAAAATCATTTAGAGGAAGCACATAAAAAGATTGATTCGATTAAAGAAGATATGGTTATTATTTTTACTCATGAATTAAAAACTCCATTAAATGCTATTATCAACTTTTCAGCATATATTAATAGAAATCTAAAAAAAGAATTAACACCTAAACGTATAGACAAGTTATGTGATCTATCAAAGCAAATTGAACTAAATGGATATGGGTTGTTAACACAAATAAATAATCTTTTAGATATATCAAAAATGAAGAATAATAAATTGCCATTAAATCAAAGTGATATTGAACTAAAATCTTTTATCAAAAGTATTTTAAATAAATATAGTGGAATGTATGGGAAAAAGGTAAGTTCAGATTTAGAAGAAATAATGGTTTTTTCCGATGCTAACTCTCTTTTGAGTATTTTTGATAATATTTTTTCAAATGCTTTAAAATATTCTCGTTCAAATATTTTAGTAACATTAAAATCTCAAGGTGATAATTTTGTTATAAATATAGAAGATGATGGAAGAGGAATCAATGAAGACGAGAGAGAAAAAGTTTTTGAGCTTTTTGAACAAACTGACGAAACGGTCTTAACTAGAGAACATGAGGGGACAGGTATAGGGTTATATATAGTAAAGCTACTATGTGATAAACTAAATTATACAATAGATATATCAACATCAAAGCTTGGTGGTGCTGATTTTTGTATTGTTGGAAAACTTAAGGAAGTTAAATGAAAATATTGGCTGTTGATGATAAACCAATTAATAATAAAGTAATAGAATTAGATATTGAAGAGTATTTGGAAGATAACAATATCAAAGAATACAGTTTTGCTGAAAAGTCTAATGGTCAAGAAGCTTTAGCAATTGTCATAGAAGATGAAATTGATATTGTTTTTATGGATATTATGATGCCAATTATGGATGGAATTGAAGCAGTAAAGCAAATTCGATCATATGGATGTGATATTAAGCAACCAATGATTGTAATGGTTACTGCTTTAAATGATGATACAATGAAACAAAAGGCAAAGGATGCAGGAGCAAACTCTTATATCTCAAAACCATTTTGTAATCGTGAAATATCAGAAGTGATGAAGTTCTGTATTGACGAGTTAGAAAAAATGAAAGATGTAGCAAATGCTATTGAGGATGATTTTTTAGATTTTGATAGTATAGATGGTGAAGAAAATGATGATAGCAATATGAATGATTCTGTCATCTCTACACAAAAAGATATGATGGAAACATTTAATAACTCCCACAAAACATTAAGTGCAAAAGATTTTTTAGAAGATTGTGATGATTTGGATTATATTATGGATGATTTAAATGATGTGGAATCTGATATTGAAGATTATTTAGATATTTTATATGAGGGTAATTTATATTCAAAAATCCCTGATATTACATCGACATTAACTCAATATTCAAGATTTTTAAATGGTTTTACAGAATTTCAAGAGCCATCTATTGCATTAGTTTTATTAGTAAGAATACTAGAAGATACTGATTTTAGTTTACTTGATGATAGCAATAATACTATAATAATTAGATTTGTTAAAGGGATTTTAACTGATTTGATTCATTGGAAAGAACATGTGTTTGTTGTTCAAGATGCTGTTGATATTTTTTATATCAATGCCTCTTTGCTTAATAGTTGTATTCAGTTAGAAACAATATTACAAAAGGCTACAAAGAATTAAAGTAAAGTTACTTTATTTCTTCCTGTAGACTTTGACTCATAAAGTGCTTCATCAATCTTTTTAAAAAATGAAGTAGATGTGTCATTTTTTATAAATTGAGAAACACCAACGCTTGCAGTTACATTTCCTACTGTAGAAAAAGAAAATGATTCGATAGCTTTTCTTATCTCTTCTAAAAGTATTTTTGATTCGTTTCCATCTATTTGAGGGAGAATTAAAACAAACTCTTCTCCTCCGATTCTACAAAAATAATCTTTGTCTCTTTTTATTGTACTTATAAGTTCTGAAAACTCTATAAGTACAATATCTCCTACGTCATGGCCATATTTGTCATTTATTTTTTTAAAGTAGTCTATATCTATAATAGCTAAAGATAAAGAACTCCCCTTTGTACTTGCCTTTAAAATCTCTTGATTAAGTGTTTTTTCATAAAAAAGTCTATTGTTTATCTGTGTTAAAGGATCGGTTATTGTTAAAAGTTTTACCTCTTCGATATGATAAAATAAATCCATATAGCTATTTACTGAACTTAATAATTCATTTTTAGTAAAATGTGAATTTATAAAACCATTGGCACCAAATTTGAGCATTTTCATTTGAGTTTGTGTATCATAATGACTTAAAAGACCAAGAATAATTAAATCATGTCTAGAATACTTTTTCCGTATTTCTAATAATAATTCTCCACCATCTAGTTTTGGCATTTTATAGTCGGTTATTATAAGTGAAATATCAGTTACTGATTCTAGTTTTTCAAGTGCTTCTTGACCATTTTTAGCAACAATTATTTCAAATAACAATGGACTAAGATAACTAACTAATGTATGAGAATATATTCTTGAGTTACCAACTAAAAGTATTTTTTTCTTTTTATTTTTCTCAAGTGTTTTAAGTAAATTAATAATATATTTTAGATCTGACTCATTATTTTTTATAACATAATCAATAATTGGTCTTTTTAATAATCTTTGAATATGCTCATAATTGTAATTTGCAGAATATACAATAGAGGGTATGTTTTTTTGTTCAACTATAAAGTCAACAATTTCGTCACCCTTTGTATCTGGTAAGTTAATATCCAAGATTGCATAGTCAAATTTAATATCATTTTTTTCAAGTATTTTTGAACTTTTTTTTAATGACGATGCAGATGTTACATTATAGTGTTCAGCTTCTAATTTTTCAGTAATAAGCAATTGTGTAGATATGCTATCTTCAATTAGTAATATATTTATCATAAGTAAAGTGTATCTAAAAGTTAATTAAAAAGTAAATAATAGGTCATACTTGTACATAGTCCAGCAAAAAGACCAGCAAGCATATCATCTCCCATTACTCCCCATCCTCCTTTTACTTCTGCATCTATCTTTCCAATTAATGATGGCTTCCAGATATCAAAAATACGAAAATATATAAATGCCATAATAGCAATAATATAATTATCAGAAGTTGCATTTGCAATTCCTAGTGCTATCCACATACCAGCTAGTTCATCTATAACTATCTCTTTCCCATCATGTGTTTGTGTTTCTTCTTCATATATATTAATTTGTTTGACTGCGATTATAGAAATAAGAAGAGCAAGTAAAAATAGTGTTGAGATGTGTAGAAATTGTAATAATAGCATTCCTAAAATAAGAGAAACAAAACTCCCTACAGTACCTGGAGCTTTTGGACTAAGCCCACTGTATCCAACTGTTAAAAATAGTTTACGCATCTATTTAACACCTTTTATTTTTTCTATACCAAATTTCTTTCTTTTTTCCCAAAGTGATTTTCTACTAATTCCAAGACGACGACTAAGTTCTGTATCTGGATATTTGTCTTGAAAATTTGTCACCATAAGTTTAACATAATCATTGATAGTTAAGATAGAATCTACATTTGAAAGCTTATTAGTTGTCTTTACGTTTACTTTAGGGTATTGAATATCACCAATATCTTCAAGTGTACATATTATAACATCTAAGTCGGATATAGTATTTAGTATAACATCTTTTGATGCTTTTTTTACGTAGTGAAAGTCATATATGTAGAGTAATTCATCTTTAAAATCATTTGGTTCTATTTTAGTATGATTTTCTAAAGATATGAATTTTATAGTTTTATTTAAAGTTTGAGCAACTTCAAAAACTATTTTATCTGCAAGTCTTTGATCATTTGTTTCAATTGCAAATGGTAAAGTTTTTGGTAATTCTTCACTATGCTCGACATTGTTAAATGCAAAATCTAAATAGTTGATTAGGTTTTTATTTTGATTCTTTAGTTTTTTAAATTCATCATAATGATAAATTTTTCTTACTAATTCATCCATAATAAAAGGTTTTACAATATAGTCATTGGCACCATCTTTTAATGGTTTTGTTACGGTTGTATCATTTACATATGAAACAAGCAATATAATAATACTATCTTTAAAACTATTGATTATCTTATGCACATCACTACTACTGATATTTGTAGATAACAAAACTGCATCATAATGTGTTTCAAATTTTATCTCTTTTATGTTTGATACATGACTACATGTATTTCCCTCTTCTTGAAGTCTAATAGCAACTTTTTGAGCTAAGTATACCTCTTCATCTAATATTAGTATATTCATTATTTTGTCCAATCATTATATTTTAACGTTGCATTACTTAAAACTGTAACACCCTCACATCTTCCCACAAATCCCATTTTTTCAGCTGTTGTTGCTTTTATATTAATTTTGTATGCTGGTATATTTAAGAGTTTTGACATAGCTTGTTTAATGTTGTTTTTATGTGGATTTATTTTTGGTACTTGGGCAAGTATTGTTAAATCTACATTTACTATTTGATAACCTACATTCTGTACAAATAAAACTATTTTTTCTAATAATATTTTAGAATCGGCATTTTTATATCTAGGGTCAGTATCAGGAAAAAACTCACCAATATCTCCACCTGCACAAGCACCTAGTAAAGCATCTATTACACTATGAATTAAAACATCACCATCGCTATGTGCTTTAAATCCAAATGGTGAATCAATACTCACACCCCCTAGAACCATAGGTTTATTATTTTCAAACTGGTGTATATCAATTCCCATTCCTGTAAAAAAATCCTTTGATGGTTTTGTTAAACATTTGATATCTTTTAGTTCATCCCCAAATGTAAGTTTTTTTGATTTTTTACTACCTTTTATATAAAGTATTTTTTTATTAAGATGTGCTATAGCACTACTATCATCAGTAAATTCTATATTTGTATCTAAAGCTTTTTTTAGAATCTTTGTTTTTGATAGTTGTGGTGTTTGAATTAGTTTTACTTCATCTCTATTTATAGTTTTCTCTTGGAATATAACAGTATCAGATACATCTAGTACTGGCACTATACATGAAGCTTTTGATCTTGACTTTATAATATTTTTTATTATCTTTTTTGGTATACAGCATCTTGCAACATCTGTTACCATAACATACGTAGAAGTGACTTTTTCTAGAGCATTTTTAATTGATTGTTGTCTTGTGCTACCACCTGCAACAAATATAAAGTTATTCGTATAGTTTTCCATAAATTTAATCTCATCTTTATGTCCTACTACAATTATATTTTCAAATTTAGCATACCTTGAGAGTCTATTTGTTACATTTAACCACAATGGCTCATCTTTAATTCTTAACCACTGCTTCTTTGTAGAGCCTTTAAACCTTGATGATTCTCCCGCACATAAAACTACAAGCGTTGTTTCTGTCATTTTCCCTCCTTTATATAGTATAGTGTGTAAAATAGTTACTAATATTACAGAAAGATTACTTAATTTGTAATTAGTAAAATTTAACACAATTAAAGTTACAATTCCGAAGTAAAGGATTTCAATGCCATTTGTACTAAAAAAATTTCCTTCAATAAAAGGAAAGAAAATACAACAATTTTTAATTGATGAAGTTGGATTAAGTATCTCAACTTCACAAAAATTAATAGCAAAAGGGAGAGTCTTTGATGAGCATCAAAGACGAATACAAAATAGTGAAAAACTAAAAGGTGAGTATGTTCAAGTCGCTTTATTTGAAGGACAAACTAGAGGGTTAAAACCCTTGTTTACGACAAATGATTTTGCAGTATTTGACAAACCATCAGGGATAATGGTTCATCCTACATCAAAAGATACAGCTTATACTCTTTTGGATGAGATACGATATCACTTTGGTGATAATGCAAATTTAGCACATAGAATCGATCTCGAAACATCAGGTTTAGTACTTGTGACAAGAAGTAAACATAGTGATATTATTTTAAAAGAGATGTTTGAAAATAAACTATATAAAAAAGAATATTTAGCAATAGTTGAGGGGAAAATAGATAAAAATATAGATATTGATACTTCGATAAAAAAAAGTACAAATAGTAAAATTGGTGTAAAAATGACAACGGCTACTGATGGTAAAGAGTCTTTAACATATATCAAACCAATTAGTTACGATAGTGTTAAAAATCAAACATTTGTAAAGGCTATTCCACATACAGGAAGACAACATCAAATAAGAGTTCATTTGGATTCTATAGGGCATAGAATAGTTGGTGATCCTATCTATGGAATTTGTGAAGATATAGCAGATAGATATTTGCTAAAACAGCTTGAATTAGAGGAAAGATTATCTGTTACTGGGGCTTCTAGACTTTTATTGCATGCAAATAATTTAGAATTTGATTATAATGATATATGTTATAAAATTTACTCCAAACTAAGTTTAATATAGTTAGAATAATATATTATGAAAAATGAGATGATAAGTTTAATAAAGTCAGCAATAGAGGATAATTCAAAGATACAATCATTAGAAAATTTGTATGAATTATACGATCAATTACAATACAGCGCAAACTTAAATGAGATGGCAAAATCTTTATATGAATGGCTGAATGACAAATATAATGTTAACAATATAAATTTTTCCCTTTTTGATATGGAAAAAGCTAAAAGTAAAGTTATCTTAAAAAAAGGGGGAGAGTTCTTTTTAGATGGAGAGTACTCTTTTTATTTTGTAATAAATACACATACTGATGTAAATGCAGTTGTATCTTTTGCCGCAGCCAATGCTACTGAATATGAAAATATCAATAAAGACTATGAATTTATAGAAGCAACTTTCTTTCAAATTTCACCAATACTACAAAATGGTATTATGAAAAAATATCACATAGAAGCGTCATCAATTGATAGTGTGACAAATGTACATAATAGAAAATACCTTATTAAACACATACATAAAATCATAGCTTTATCAAATAATGCAGAAGAAAATATCACTTTTTTAATGATAGGAATTGATAGATTTAAAGCTGTTATAGAAGAATTTGATTATGATATTGGTGATAAAGTTTTAGTTGAACTTGCAAAAGTTATACATAGTCAGATAAAAGATTTTGATATCGTCGCGCGACTAACAGGGGATGAGTTTTTAGTTGCTCTAGTAAATTTACCAAATTATGATTTGGCACAAAACATTGCACAAAAAATTATTGAACAGTTTGCTGATGTTGAAGTTGTTGTAAATGAAGAAACGCAACAAGTACTGCAAAAGACAGTTTGTGTAGGAATTTCTACATATCCCCAAGATGGTTCAGATATTAATCAAGTACTTAAAAATGCAGATAACTTTTTATATGAAGCAAAAAATAAAGGGAGAAGTAAAATAGCAATTTATAAGAAAGAGGAAGAAAGTAGTATTGATTTATTTTAATTTTAGCTTAAAATAGATATAATTCTCGACTTTTATAAAGGGCGACAATATAGATGCGTCCCTTTTGTTATAAATTTGCAAAGGAAATACAATGAAAAAAGATATACACCCAGATTACAAAGCTTGTACTGTAACTTGTGCTTGTGGTAACTCGTTTGAAACAAAATCAAATGTTGAAACTATGAGAATCGATATCTGTTCTGAATGTCACCCATTCTTTACAGGTGAGCAAAAAATTGTTGATGCTGCTGGTAGAATTGAAAAATTCAAAGCTAGATACGCAATGAAATAATGCTTGCATTTCTTCCTACTCCTATTGGTAACTTAGGAGACATATCTTTTAGGACTATTGATGTTCTAAAAGATGGGGAAGTGTTATTGTGTGAAGACACAAGAGTTACAAAAAGATTTCTACAACTTATATCTTCAAGGTATGAGATAACTTTTCCTGATTTTACTTTTATTAGTTTACATTCTCATAATGAAAAAGATTTTTTAACCAAAGAAAACCAAGAACTATTGGCAAATAATAAATGTGTGTACCTTAGCGATGCTGGTATGCCATGTGTTAGTGATCCTGGTAGTTTACTTGTGAATTTTTGTTTAGAAAATGATATAGAATACGATATAATTCCTGGTGCAAATGCTATATTAACAGCGTATGCAAGTAGTGGATTTGATAATGTATCATTTACCTTTTTTGGATTTTTACCACATAAAGGCTCAAATAGATCAGATATGCTAGATAAAGTAATGAATAGTGACAATTTAGCAATTCTTTATGAATCACCACATAGACTTCTAAAGCTTATTCAAGAGATAAATATAATAGATGAAAATAGAGAAATATTCTTAGCTAAAGAACTTACAAAAAAATATCAAACACGATATAAAGGTACTGCTAAATATATTTTAAATCAATTAGAACAAACTACTATTAAAGGTGAGTGGGTAGTAATAATTAAAAACATTGAAAATGAAAATAAAGGTATTATTACAAAAAAGGATTTACTTGATCTGAAACTTCCTCCAAAGCAAAAAGCAAAACTCTTATCAAAACTTACTGGGGAAAATATAAAAGATATATACAATAATCTTATTAACTAACATATGTTTTATATTCAAAAAGAATTTTCTAATACCTTAGAGATAAAAAAATCAAAATTTATTACACACATCTGTCCTTATAGTAATTTTAAAGAAACTATGGAGCTATTAAAAAAAAATCATCCAAAAGCAAGACATTTTGTTTATGCATATAGATACAAAAATGAATTTGATCAAATAGTTGAAAATAGTAGTGATGATGGAGAACCAAAGGGTACAAGTGGTAAACCTGCATTAAGTGTTTTAAATGGCGCTGATATTATAAATAGTGCAGTTATAATTGTAAGATATTTTGGAGGAATTAGACTGGGAACTGGTGGACTGGTTCGTGCCTATAGTGAGGCGGTTAATTTGGTCTTAAATTGTTCCACTTTAAATGAATATGTTAAGCTTACTAGAAAAAGCTTAGAAGTAGAATATACTTTATTTTCTAAAGTAGAATATATAATTTCCCAGTATAATATCACAATAAAAGAAAAAATTTTTGATAAAAATGTAAAATTAATTTTAGAAGCTTCTTCTGGAGAGTTTGAAAAATTGAATAAAGAACTTTTTAGAGGTTGTAACTTAATAGATGATTAAAAAATATGAACCACCATACCTAACTATACTTTTCGTTGTTAGTTTAATAAATATAATTTTTAGTACTTATTTTATAACTATTTTATTAGCAGGTATTGTTTTTAAAATATTTTTAGATGTATTGAAAAAAGGTTATTATTATATTTTATTGTTTGCTATTTTTACTTTTTTAATTATTGAAAATACACAAGGTCTAAATTTCTTTTCATTGACTTTTATCACATTAATTTTGTATTATTTAATTATTCCTAAAATAAAACATATATTTTCATCTTCATTGATGGCGGAATTTATTTTTATATTGTTGTTTTATATTGGTTTTTTGATTTTAAATTCAATTGCATTATCTAGTGATACAACATTGATAGTATTTTTAAATTTCCTTTTTGATAGTATTATAGTAGGATTTATTTTATGAGATTAAAAATTATAGTAGGATTTATTGTTTTAGTTATCTTGATACTTTTGTCGAGAGTTTATTACTTAAGTGTGATGTCAAATACTCATTTTGAAAAATTATCAAAAAAGAACTATATTAAAAGATTTTATACAACATCATCAAGAGGTTCTATCATTGATAGAAATGGAAAATATTTAGCAGTCAATAAAGTTGGATTTAGTATAAATATAAAACCCCATTTAAGAAGTAGAACAAAGTTTCAATCTGTTGAGGAAGTCTCTAAACAAATTGTTAAATATTTCCCTCAGTTTAAATATAAAAAGTTATTAAAAAAATATAAACAATTAGATTCCCCATATAAACATAAACTTATAAAACTAGTTGATTATATTGCATATGATGACTTTTTCAAATATTATACTTTGTTTAATTCAAATGAAAATATAGAAATAGAATCAGCTACCATTCGAGAGTATTTGTATAATGATGTAGCTGCTCATATTCTTGGATATATGGGAAAAACTACAACTCAAGATATCAAAATTGATAAGATGAGTAAATACTTTGATAAGTCAGGGCGAAGTGGTATTGAAAGGTTTTATGATAAAACTTTACGTGGTACAATAGGTTATCAAGATATTCAAGTTGATTCATTGTATAAAAAAATAAAAGTTTTAGATGAAGTCAAATCGACAAAAAAAGATGTAACGCTTACTATTGATATTGAGCTTCAAAAGTATATACATGAATTATTTGGCAAAAAAGCTGGTGCAGTGGTTGTCATGGATGTTAAAAATGGTGAATTGCTTGCTGCTGGGAGTTTCCCAGAGTTTGATAATAATCTTTTTGTAAATGGGATTAGTCATAAAGCTTGGAAGAGTATTCAAGAGGATTTTAATCACCCTTTTACAAATAAATTGGTTAATGGATTGTATCCTCCTGGTTCAGTTATGAAAATGGGAATTGCTTTGTCTTTTTTAGAAAACAATATATCACCTAGATTTAATGTTTACTGTAATGGAGAGATGCAATTGGGTAATCGTAAATTTAGATGTTGGAATGATAAAGGACATCGTTATACAAGTTTTGTAAAAGCTATTAGGGAGAGTTGTGATGACTTTTTTTATAAAGGTAGTTTAAAAGTTGGAATAAATAATATCCATAAATCATTGGATAGATTTGGTATTGGACAAATAACAGGGATAGATTTACCAAACGAGTCTAAGGGTATCAATCCAAATAAAATGTGGAAAAAGAGATATAAAAAATTACCTTGGTATGTTGGTGAAACTGTAGTTGCATCTATTGGGCAAGGATTTATTACTGTTACTCCAATGCAAATTGCTCGATATACAGGAGCAATGGCTACAAATCAATTGCAAAGACCACATCTATTAAAAGATGATTCTTTAATTGATAGTGTGGATACAAATATAAGTAGACGTGATATAAAGATTATTCAAAAAGGGATGTATCATGTTGCTAATAAGCCATTTGGTACGGCAGTACACTATATAAAATCTAAAACAACAGTTGCTGCTAAAACGGGTACGGCACAGGTTGTTGGTATTCCTCAGTCTGAGAAGAAAAGAATGAAAGAACATGAATTGGCATATTTTAAAAGGTCTCAAGCGTGGTTAACTACATATGCCCCATATAAAAACCCACAATATGTGATTACGATACTGGTTGAGCATGGTGGACATGGTGGAAGTGCTGCAGGACCAATGGTTGGAAAAATTTATAATAAACTTATAAAGTTAGGATATATAGATGAAAAAGAAAGCAAGTGAATTAATAAATAGTGCGCACTATATTTTAATAGTAACACACATAAATCCTGATGCAGATACAATATCTTGTGCTTTGTCTTTAAGTAATTATATGTTTGACAATAAGATTAAACATAAAGTATTTAATAGTTCAAAAGAACTACCAAGAGTTTTGGATTTTTTACCTAGATTTGATAAAATAACTTCTCAATTACCAACTTTTTATGATCTAGTTATATATGTTGATTGTGCAGATGAAAGAAGGGTAAATGAAGAATTATTGGATGGTGTTAACGTTATTAATATAGACCATCATCAATCAAATACATTATTTGCAGACATAAATATCGTTGATGAAAATAAAGCAAGTACAGCTGAAGTACTTTTTGAATTTTTTAAACATAATAATATGAAAATAACTAAAAATATCGCACAATGCTTATATGTGGGTATATATGATGATAGTATTGCTTTTACAACACCTAGAACGGATGCTAGTACATTTAAAGCTATTAATGAATTAGTTCAAATAGGTATTGATCCAAGCGCAATAGCTGACAATCTACTAAGAAGAGAAAGTTTATCAAAATTAAGAATTATGCCTAAAATACTAGATACTTTAGAATTGCATCTTGAGGCTACTGTTGCAACTTTATATTTGGATACGGATTGGCTCAAACAAACTGGTGCAAAGCCAAATGAATGTGATGATATAGTGAATATGACTTTGAACTTAGCAATTGTAAATATAGTAGCTTATTTTAGAGTTATTCATGGAAAGGTTAGAGTATCACTACGGAGTAAAGGGGAAATTGATGTTTCCCTAATAGCTAAAAACTTTGATGGAGGTGGGCATAAAAATGCCGCTGGTCTTACTGTAAACACTCAAGATATTCACGATGCAAGATTAATAGTTTTAAAAACTATTAAAAATTACATCTAGTATTAAACTCTTCAGAGGTAATATTAGCTATTTTTGATTCAATTGTAGCATCTTGTTCTGCAATTAAAGTATTCATGTTGGTTTGTATTTGATCGTTTTCAAATGGACCAATATAGATAGCTGTTTTTCCATTTATATCACTACATATTGAGATTCTTGCATTTTTTGAGTTTGTTTTTTCTAATACTTCTTTGAAAAATTTGTACTTTAAACTATTGGCAAGTATAAATTTAAGTTTAGGGTCCTTTACTGGTTCTTCTTCTATTATCTCTTCACCTGGCTCTTCTTTTAGTACTTGTATCTTTTCTTGAATAATCTCTTCTTTATTATCATCATTGATTATCTCTTGAGTTTGTTCCATGATTGTTTTATTTTTATCTGTTTTTTTATCTTTTATTATTTCTATTTGAGTTGTTTCTTTTTCAAGTAATGGTTCTTCTTTATTTGCTTTTGCAAATTCTATAAACTCTTTCTCTTTATCTAAATTTTTAAGTCGTTCTTTCTCTTTAATCTTTTGTGATTTTAATTCTTCTGTATTTAAGACATTATTTTTTGTTAATAATGCAAGCTTTCCATTTAATCTGTTAACATTAATATCAGATCTTTTAAAATTAACTTTTTTTAATGTAGTATATTTTATTACATTTACTTGATCTTTTGGTACTTTTTTAGTTGTATTTAAATCTTTTTTCACAACTACAGGTTCTGGTTCATCAAATATTCCCATAAAATACATAGTGATTCCAGCAATAATAATTAATAAAAGTAATGACCCCAATGACGCAATTAAAAGTTTGATTTTTTTATCTTTACCCTCAAAGCTAAATTTAGGAACTTTTTTAATATCAGTTTCTTTATCTTCTTCCTTCTCATCCTCTTTTTTGTCAATAGGTTTTTCTTTTGGAATTTGAGGAGCAGGTTCCTCTTTTGGAATTTCGGGAGCTGGTTCTTCTTTTGGAATTTCAGGAGCTGGTTCCTCTTTTTTTTCATAAAAGGTAACTGGATATTTTGTAAGTGTATCGATATAAGGAATTAAACTATCATCAAACTGTATAAAGATAACGATATCTATACCCTCAAGGTTAATAGAAAACTTATAAGTTTTATCAATGTCTGAAAGTGATTTACCCTCAATAATATCACTTTTTGCAATATTAAATTTTACACTTCCTAAATCGTCAAAAGCTGAGCCATTAATAGCAGTTGTTAAGCTTCCTGAAGTATTTGATACAAATTCTCCAATAGCATCTGCTGTATCATCATCAATTTTTAATGATGGTTCAATATCTGTTTCACCCATCATTGTATTAAAAATATATGAAGCACTGTATGCTGGAATTATAAAGTGTAGAGTTGAAGAGAGTTTTTCAAAATCAAATACAGAGTTGACTTTTAAAACTTCTAGCTCTTCTAAATCTTGTTCATGAACCTTTGTAGTCTCTTTTAAAGAGGCATCCTTTGCTAATAATCCATTAAGAGTATTACATAAACCATCTTGTATTAGTTGTGATAAATCTGAAGCCATAGTTTAGTTTTCCATTTTCTTTTTAAGTCTATTTAGTTTTTGTTGAGCTAGTATTTTTTCTTTATTTTTTTTATAATATTCTTTTCTATACTCTTTTAACTGTTCTTTTTTCTTATCTCTATACTCTTTATCATACTCAAGACGTGTTTCTTTGTGTATATTATAGTACTCTTGTTTTTTATCTCTATATTCTTGAATCTTTTTACTTATTATCTCTTCTCTAGATTGAATATGTAGTTTTTGCTTTTGAGCAATCTCTTTTAATTTTTCTGCAAAATTTCCACCAAATAACTCAACTTCATAATCTACTGAATTGATTTTTTTGGCTTCAGATTGCTTTTTTTGCATTTTTGTTTTTAAATAGTAAGCTCTCTTTTTTCTTTTATGTTCTAAAAGTTTTGCTTCCCTTCTTTTTTTTAACTCAGCTAAATCCATATTTATATTAGCTTACCTATCTTTTTAGTTGATTTACTGTTTGAAGCATTGTATCAGTTGTTGTAATCGCTTTAGAATTTGCTTCATAACCTCTTTGTGCAGTTATTAAGTTAACCATTTCTGTTACCATCTGTACATTTGAACTTTCTAGCATACCTTGTCTTATAGAACCAACACCATTTAATCCAGGAGTACCCTCAACTGCATCTCCAGCAACTTCTGATGCTAAGTATAAACTGTTTCCTTGTGGTGCTAATCCAGATGGATTTATAAATGTTGATATTGTTATTTGTCCAAGTTGCGTTATATCACCTGTTGTTGCGTTTGATCCACTTACAGTACCGTCTTCGGCAATAGATATTTTAACTAAATCTGGTGGTATAACAATTTCTGGCTCTAGTTTAAATCCCTGACCATTAACAATTGCTCCATCTTTATCTAATTTAAATTCACCATTTCTACTATATGCAGTATCTCCATTTGCTGTAATTACTTTAAAGAAACCGTCTCCTTGTATAGCAAAATCATATGTATTTCCAGTTTCTCTTAAACTACCTTGGATGAAGTTTTTCTGTACTCCTGATACTCTAACACCCAATCCAACATCGATACCTGTTGGATTATTTGTAGTAGCTGAAGTTGCACCTGCTGTATAGTTTAAAGATTGGTACATTAAGTCTTGAAATTCAGCTCTATCTTGCTTGAATCCTGTAGTATTTACATTTGCAATATTATTTGAAATAACGTCAATATTTTGTTGTTGTGTAGACATACCCGCAGCGGCAGTATATAATCCTCTGATCATGGTGGCATCCTTTTATTATTTAGTTCTAAATATTCTACATAAATTTTAATTAAGAAAATATAAATTTTTCTTATTGTATAACCAAAAAGGCTATTTAAGATACATTTTAAATATATTTTAGTATAATTGCTTAGATATTTTATATAAAAAAAAGGGTCATTATGAGAATATTAATTGTAGATGATAGTTCAACAATGAGAAGAATTATTGGAAATGTTGTACAACAATTAGGCGTTGCTAAAGAGGACTTTGACGAAGCCGAAGATGGTGTTGTAGCATGGAAACTATTTAAAGATAATAATAATTATGATGTAGTGTTGACTGACTGGAATATGCCTAATATGAATGGTTTAGAACTAGTTAAAACTATTAGAGGTGTTGATAAGACTGTACCTATTGTTATGATTACTACTGAGGGTGGTAAAGGTGAAGTTATTACTGCGTTAAAAGCAGGTGTAAATAATTATATTGTTAAGCCTTTTAGTGCTGAAATATTAAAAGAAAAACTAGATGGACTAGTTAAGGGATAACCCATGAGTATGAGTCAAGAAGAGATCGAAGCATTAATGAATGGTAGTATACCAGATATGCCTGATATGTCGGAGGACCTATCTGAAGAGTCGATAGAAGACATATCAATAGAAGACTCTAATGACGATGATGATATTAATGATATTTTAGCTGGTATTGAGGGGATTGTTGATGATGATGTTGACACTTCTATGGATGAAGAAAATTTTGAAGATATATTAGCTAGCATAGATGATATTACTGTTGATGATATTGAGGATGAGGAATCTGTTGAAACAAAAAATCAATCAGATAAGTATCCTCTTCCTGTTGAAAATGAAAATAAAGTTGTAAATCAATTAAATGAAGTAGCAGCAGATAGTGAACAAAAAGCATCGCAAATATTTGATGTATTAAGTTTTATTCTTGATGAAAATAATGAGATACAAAACTATAATAAACAGATGTCAGAATTTATTGAAAGTCAGATTGAATTATTAGATTCATTGTCTACTAAGTTTCCAAATATAAATATTTTTACAGAAAATAAAGAAGAAGCAAAAAAATTAGTAGAGACATCTAAAGAATTATCATCAAAAGTTGATGGTGAAAATAACAAAGTGTTTGAAGCTATGGAATTGATGCAATATCATGATATAAATCGACAAAAGATTGAAAGAGTTATGGCAGTAATTAGAAAATTAAATAGTTATTTAAATGGTATATTTGAAGATGACTCGAATGGACCAGAAGTGCAAGTTGCAAAACATATTTCTGGTGATGATCATGATACTGTTGACGCTGATGACATAGAATCACTAATTAACGAATTTTCTGAACAATAAAGGACTAGTATGATTCAAGGGATACACCAATTAACTGCAAGTATGGTTAATCAGCTTAATAGAGTTGACACTATATCAAATAATATTGCAAATGCTAACACAGTTGGTTTTAAAGAAGATAGTTTATCTGAGGGTTCATTTAATAATTATTTAGACAAAAAAATAGAAAATAATGAACCAGTATCTAAGTTGAGTCTTATTATGAATACAATACCTAAAATAGATGGTAACTATATAGATAGTAAAGTAGGTTCAATAAAAACTACAGGGAATAAACTTGATTTTGCACTAAATCATGAGGATACATTTTTTAAAGTTCAAAATTCTAATGGTAATATTGAATTAACAAGAGATGGTTCATTTAAGATTCTTGATAACTTTTTGGTTACACAAAATGGCTATAAAGTTTTAGATAAAGAAAATAATCCAATAGTTACTAATAATGATGCTTTTGCTCCTAATATTGCAGTTGTTTCAACTAAATTTAGTAATTTAGATAAAATTGGCAATAATAACTA
>Ga0193956_1000309_pt1 | contig 23225 bp, 25 predicted proteins | sample BB_7_MG_FD_140358 | JGI IMG/M metagenome (GOLD analysis project Ga0193956, IMG submission 140358) | Microbial mat bacterial communities from the Broadkill River, Lewes, Delaware, United States - BB_7_MG | ecosystem: Environmental > Aquatic > Freshwater > River > Microbial mats | place: USA...
CAATTAAACCATCATCATTTAGTATAAAATTCTGTGCAAGTAAATTCTGTGAGAAAAAAAATAGAAGTGAAAAAATCACTCCTACTTTTAATATATTATTTGTTTTCATTTATCCAACAAACACTTTTGTAGCATCAAAAAACGCAAAGTATACAGTCATAGCAGCTGATACTAAAAGTAAAATACCAATAATTTTTTCCATATCTTACCCCTATTTCCCATTACCAATAAGTTGGTATTGTTTATGATTATCTGAAGAATTCATTTTTAATCCATTTAAATCTTGATTGATTTTATAGAAATTTGAAGCTTCATTTTGTTGTACTTTTATTCCATTGATAGTTAAAACTGCAAGAATAGTTAATAATAACGTTGTTGCAATTAACATACCAGTAATACCACTTAACTTAAAGATTCCTCTTTCGTTCTCATTCATTTGTGTATTTCCAGCCATCTTATTCTCCTAAACTTCTGATATAAGCAGCTAAAGCTTTTTCTTGTGTTTCATTAAGTCTTCCAGCAAAACTTGGCATTGCACCAATTGAACCTTTTTTACCATCTTTTAACACTGCCATAACTAATGCATCATCATATTCTCTAATGTTTGGAGCAACATAGGCCATACCTTTACCATCTGCGCCATGACATCCTGCACATACACCAAATGAAGCAGGTTGTTCACCTTTAAATCCACCAGCAACATAAGAAGCAACAGCATCAATATCTGCATCTTCTGTTAACATCATTGGAGGCATTCCAGCTGGGTAATCAGTTTTTAAGTTATTTGCACCATTTTTAATAACATAAACAACTTGTTCTTTAGACATTCTAGCTGTTAAGTTATGTGCTTTACCATTAATACCTTCTGCATCAACACCATGACAAGGAGCACAACTTACTAAAAATGTAGATTGTCCCATTGCTTTTAAAGTTTCTTCAGATGGATTTTCCCATTTTTTAGAAAATTTAGCATTGTATTCTTGTGTTTCTTCATTCCATTGACCAATTTGAGAGAAACTATTAATTGGGAAACCAACAGTAAAGTACCAGAACATCCATAGGATTGTACCTATAAATGCTAATGCCCAACCTGTTGGAACAGGATTTTTATATTCACCAATTCCATCCCATCTCTCCTCAGCTAAATCACCACTAGCTGTATCATTTTTCATTTGATTAACATATTTTAATGCAACAAATACAGTAATTGTAATAATAGCTACTGCACCTAACATTGTTAAACTGTTAATATAATCATCACCATTAAAAGCATCACCTGCTACAAAGTAAGTTCCTGCTAATAAAGCGACGATAAGAATTATTCCACCTATAACCATAGATTTCATCTTATTTCTCCTTATTATCTATATCATTATCTTTTTTTCTTTCTTCAAGAGGAGAAGAAACATATGAATCATCATGAACAAGATTAGAATATTTTTCAAAATCTCTCTCACCTTTTTTTTCTCTTTTATAAAGAGAGTAAGCATAAGAATAGAATATTACAAAAACTGCAAAAATTAAAAAGAACTTTGCATAACCTTGCACTGTCATCAATGTTTCGTAATCCATTTAAGCCTCTATTTTAAAGAATTTAAATATGCAATTAATGCAACAATTTCAGGAACTTGACCATTTGCAACAGCATCTTTAACAGCTTGATTTTTCATATCAGCTGCAATTGCTTTTGCGTCTTCTTTTGCTTTTGCAATAGCAGATGCATAATCACCCAACTCAACATCAATTTTGCCATCACCATCTAAATCTTGATCATATGGAGTAGCAAAAACAGTTTTAACTGTATAAGCTTCTGCATAAGCAGTATCTAAATCAGTAATATTTGTAAACTGATGAGGATATGCAGGCATAACTGTACCTGGAACTACAGATGATGGATCCATCATATGATTTTCATGCCAATCAGTAGTTCTATAATTACCAACTCTCATTAAATCTGGACCTGTTCTTTTTGATCCCCATAAAAATGGTCTATCGTAAGCATATTCACCAGATAGTGAATACATACCATATCTATCAGTCTCAGCTTTAAATGGTCTAATTAATTGAGAGTGACAAGCATTACAAGAATCTTTTATATAAACTTGACGACCTGCTAATTCTAAAACAGAATATGGTTTAGTACCAACTGTAGGTCTACTTTGTTTTGCAAAATCTGGAATAATCTCAACTATACCTGCGAATGCAACAAACACGAATACTAGTACCGCAAAGAAAAACGGTCTTTGTTCAAACCAATGAAACATAATTTCTCCTTTTCTTACGCAGCTACTGGTGTAGCATTTGCTGGTTCTTTATCAAGTACTCTTCCACATTTAACAGTTTTATAAATGTTATATGCGAACATAAAGAATCCAATTAGGTATAATAACCCACCAACAGCTCTAATTGTATAATATGGATGTAATACAGTAACTGTATCAATAAATGAGTATACTAATGAACCATATTCATCATAAGCTCTCCACATCATACCTTGTGTAATTCCTGCAATCCACATAGAAGTAAAGTATAAAACAATACCAGTAGTTTGTAACCAGAATTGAGTATCCATTAATGATTTAGAGTAAATTTCTCTTTTATACATTCTTGGAACCATATGGAATAATGCAGCCATAATCATAAATACAACCCATCCTAATACACCATCATGTACGTGTCCTGGAATCCAGTCAGTAAAGTGAGCAATAGCATTTACAGATTTAATAGCTTGAATTGGTCCTTCAATAGTTGATAACATATAGAAAGTTGAAGCTAATACCATAAATTTAATTAGTGTATTTGTTTGTAATTGTTGCCACTCACCCTTCATTGTTAAAAGCATATTAATTGCTGATCCCCATGATGGTAAAATTAAAACAACAGACATAACAGAACCCATAGTTTGCATCCAGTCAGGAACAGTTGAATAAATAAGGTGGTGTCCACCAGCCCATAAATATACAAACATTAATCCCCAGAATGCTAAGATTGAAAGTTTATATGAATAAACATTTTGACCTGATTCTTTAGGTAAGAAGTAATAAATCATAGCAATAATAGGAGTTGTGAAAACGAATGCAACAGCATTGTGACCATACCACCATTGAACTAAGGCATCATTTGTACCTGAGTACATTGATACAGAGTGAATCCATGAACCATAACCAGACACTAGTGCAGTTGGAACTTCCATATTATTAAATAAATATAACATAGCTATTGCGATAAATGTAGCTATAAAATACCATATAGAAATATATAATGTTCTTTCTCTTCTAATACCAATAATACCAAAGATTGAAATACCCCATAAAACCCACCAAACAACAACTAAGATATCTAATGGCCATTCTAACTCAGCATATTCTTTAGAAGTTGTAATACCCATAAATAGAGTAACTACCGCTAAAAGAATAGTAATGAAATATAAAGCAAAATGTAGCTTAGCTACACCCATTAAAAATGGAGATTCTTTTAAAGAAACTTTTAATACTCTTTGCGAGATGTAATACCACCCAGCAAAAACACCACTTAGCGTAAAACCAAAAGCAACACCATTTGTGTGTAAAGGTCTTAATCTACTGAATGTACCATACTCCCCAGCAAGATTACTTAACTGTGGAAACGCCAATTGAAACGCAAGTACAACACCAATAGTCATACCTATGATACCAAACAAAATTGTTGCAAATGTAAAGGCTTTTGCAACTGAGTAATCGTACTCAATTTGTGCACCGTTTTGCATCAATCTCCTCCTACTAATTTTTTATACAAGTCACAATACGTCACTTATGCAAGCATATTAACCAATATGCTCTAAATTTTTACTTAATTTTAGGCCATCTTAAGACTATTTATTAAGTTAAAATAATTTTTTATTGCTATTTCATAATGATAATAATTATACAATTCATTAAGAAACATTATTAATTTTTTCATATTAAGAATTATTATCTTTATTTATAAATCTATTACTAGTTTTTTTTTATAAGTTTTATTAAAGAATTCCTATTAATTGGTATTGTATTGATACATATCAATTCCTAATAATTAATATCTTTATCAAAAAGAGATTATTTTTTAATTGATATAATATTTATATTTTTGGATATTTTGAGAAAAAATATTTGTATTATAAAAGATTTTTTACTCAGGAAAAAATAATATTTTTCCTTTTAAGTATAATAAATAGGTAAATTAGTAGGTTATTTCCAGTTTTTAAGTGCTATTTGAGTCTCTCTTTGCATAGTTTTTTCTTTTAAATCTTGTCTTTTATCATGTAATTTCTTACCTTGAGCTGTGGCAATTTGAACTTTTACCATATTTCTATCATTAAAATAAAGTTTTAAAGCAACAATAGTAATTCCATCTTTTGTTACTTTGGTAAAAAGTTTATCTATTTGTTTTGAATGAAGTAATAGCTTTCTATCTCTTCTTTCATCTGGTCTATAAGTCACATGGGTTGTACTTAAATGTGAAATATGCACATTTAATAAAAAGACTTCACCTTTTATAATTCTTACAAAAGAATCTTTTAAATTAACTCTACCATCTCTAATAGCTTTAACTTCACTTCCTTCAAGCATTATTCCAGCTTCAAATGTTTCTAAAATAGAAAAATCATGAAATGCTTTTTTATTTTTAAATACTAAATTTTTTTTAACTTCTTTTTTTGCCATTGTTTATCCTAAAAAATGAACTTCCGCTTCCACTAAAATACCAATTTTCTTTTTCGTACTCTTTTAATTGGATATATACATCAGAAGCTGGTTCATACAAGTCATTTGCTTGTTTTATATCAAATTCTTTTAAAATTTCTAAAGATTTCATTGAAAGTAATTTTTGTGATTCTTTTTGAGAAATTTCTTTATAGTATTTTTCTCTAAATATTTTAAATATTTCACCTGTATTACACTCTACTTTTGGAGTAATTGTATGAATATCTAATAATTCTTCATCAAATTTTTCTACTATTTCGCCTATTCCCGTAACATTTGCACTATCATACTCATATACAAAAAAAGGAACATCTGCTCCAATATTAACTGCAATATTACGTAACTCATCTTTTTTTAAATTTAAATTACAATACTCATTAGCCATAATTAGAAATGTTGCAGCATTACTACTTCCACCACCAAGACCAGCAAATTCTGGTATATTTTTATCAATTTTTACACTATATTCATTAAAGAATTCTTCAACTCCATCATACTTTTTTATTAAATTGTATGCTTTATATACAGTATTTGATTCCAATTTGCAACCAAAATTTCCTATAATATTGAATGCTTTCCTGCTAGTTTTAACAAATGACATTATGTCAAACAAATTATGAACTCGTACGAACCTTGAAACGAGTTCATGATAATTTTCTCTTTTTCCTGCAATTTTTAAAAAAATATTAACTTTTGCAAAAGATTTTCTAGTCATATTTTTCATTTAATAAAACCTTATTTAACAAATACGATACTTCACTCTCTTTAATTTGAACTATACTAAAGAAATCATCAAAAATTATTAAATACTTACCATCATCTTTTGTTTCTAAATAATCAATTGAAATTTTTTTACCATCAAAAAGCCATTGCTTTGTGCCAATATATACATTTATTGGTAAATCAATATACTCTAAAGGATTTAAATCTTTTTCATTTTCAAAATAGAACTTACCTTCATTTAATCTTTCTAAATATGATAGTGTACCTACAGTATTTAATTTTTCAAATAAAAGTTGAGCCAAGGATCTTATATATGTTCCTTCGCTAACAGTTGCTTCAAAAGTAATAAATGGATGATTATAAGAAATTAATTTTATATCATATATATGCATAGTTGATTTTTTCATTTCAACTTCTGCTCCAGCTCTTGCTAATTCATAAGCTCTTTTACCATCAATTTTTTTAGCTGAATATTTAGGAGGAGTATAAGTAATGTCTCCTTTTAATAGTTCAATCTGATTTTTTATATCTTCTATATTTAATTTCTTTGATTCATTTATACTAATAATATTTTCAATATCAAAAGATTCAGACTCTGCCCCAAGCCAAGCAACTGCTTTATAAGTTTTTGGAGTTTTATCTAAATAGTTAAATAGTTTAGAATATTGTCCAAAAGCGACAATAAGACAACCTTTTGCAAAAGGATCTAGTGTTCCACTAAAACCTGCTTTTTTATTTTTGTATTTTCTTTTTATTCTATTTAAATATGAATTTGAGCTTGTAAAAATAGGTTTATTTACAACTATTAATTTATTTAATGGTTCTTTTTCATAAAGTCTTTTTTGCAATTCTTATCCGTTTATGCTTTTTCTACAAATGAAGATAATATATCCCTATGAGTTCCAGCAAAATTAATTGTTAATTTATAATCTTTTCCAGCTTTTGTTGCTTTTAAAACTCTACCCATTCCAAAAATTTTATGCTGAACTAAATCACCTTTTTTGTATGATGAATGTTTTTCAATTGTTAAACAACCTTTTATAAGTCCTGATTCACTTAAAAATCTACTTTTATTTAAAGTTGCTCTTTTCCCTTTATAAAATCTTGAATGAACAAATGAAAGTGTTAAATTATCCATAGCTCTAGTAATTGCTACATAACCTAAACGTCGTTCTTCTTCAATATCACTACCATCACCAGTAATTGGGAAAAAACCTTCTTCAAAACCAATAATAAATAGTTTTTTAAACTCTAAACCTTTTGAAGCATGAATACTCATCATTGAAACTGCTTCTTCATGATATTCACCATTTTCACTCTCTAGTGCAATTTCATTTAAAAAATCTTTCAAATCTAAGTGTGGATTTTGTATAAAAAAATCTCTAATATATCCGTAAAATTCGTCTATATTCCCCTGTCTATCAAAACCATCAGGAACATTATCAAAAGAGGCTCTGTAATCAAATGTTTCTTCAAAGCTATCTAAAAATTTCATCTTAGACTCATCTAACATGTCTTTTAAATCCATAATTGATGCTTCAAATACTTTTAGTGTTCTTGAATTCTTTTTACCAACTATAGATACTAATTCATCTATATCCGAATTTTGTATCAAGTCTAAAATTGATTTTCCAGTCTGTATTGATTTTGCTTCAAGTTTATCAATAGTTGTTTTACCAATACCCCGTTTTGGTTTATTGATAACTCTTTTTATTGAAAAGTTATCATTTGAATTTGTTAAAATCCTAAAATAAGCAATTAAATCTTTTATTTCTGCTCTTTCGTAGAACTTCATTCCTCCAACTAATTTATAGTTTAAACCAGCTTTGTTAAATCCCTCTTCTAATGATCTTGATAATGCATTTACTCTAAAAAGAATCGCCATATCTTTTGGACTTACACCTTTATCAATAAGCTCTTTTATATCATCAATAATTTTTCTAGTCTCTTCATTTTCATCGTGTGATTCATAAACTCTTATTGAATCACCTTTTGCTCTTGTACCAATAAGTTTTTTACCTAATCTATCACGATTATGTTCAATTAACTGATTAGCATGATCTAAAATTGTATCTGTAGATCTATAATTTTCTTCAAGTTTAACTACTAGTGTATTTTCAAAATGTTCTGTAAAATTTAAAATATTTTTAATTGTAGCACCACGCCATCCATAAATTGATTGGTCATCATCACCAACAACACATAAGTTATTATGAGTACAACATAACATTCTTAGTAGTCTATATTGTAATTCATTTGTATCTTGGTACTCATCAACCATTATATATTGATATTTTTGGCTAGTTTCTTTTGCTAGTTGTTCATTTTTTTTCAAAATTTCATAAGGTAAAAGAAGTAAATCATCAAAATCAACAAGATTATTTTTTACTAAATATTCTTCATATTTTTCATAAACTTCTGCTATTTGCTTGTAAAGTTTTAACTGTGCTGCTGATTTTGCTTCTTGTGGAGTTAAAAGTGTATTTTTATATTTTGAGATTTCAGAAACTAAAAGTGAAGTTGTTGTTTCTTTGTCAATAGATTTTAATATTCTTTTTTTATCATCTGTATCTATAATAATGAAATTGTTTTTTCTTCCTAACTCACTCATATTAAATTTTAAAAACAAAAGTCCAAATTTATGAAAAGTACATAAAAGTGGTGGAGTATTTATCATATTTGGATTAATCATATTAAAAGCACGTTCTCTCATTTCTGAAGCTGCTTTATTTGTAAAAGTAAGTGTCAAAATAGAACTAGGATCAATTCCAATCGAAATTAAATATGCAAGTCTTGTGGTAATAGTTTTCGTTTTACCTGAACCTGCTCCTGCTAATATCAAAAGTGAGCCATCTATATGTTGTGCAGCAATTTTCTGCGAATCATTTAACGATGATAATAAATTTTCAGACATATTTTCTCCAATTATATATAATTATATCATATATTAAATAAATTCATTATTGCTCTTAATTATTCTATATATAAATAAATGTTATTATAATCATAATTTATTTTATGGAGATAACGATGCTAAATGATTTTGCAAAACTTGAAACTTTTCTTACAGTAGTTAGAGAAAAGTCCTTTTCTAAAGCATCTGCAAAACTTGGTATTTCGCAACCTGCTGTAACGCAACAAATGAAGTTTATTGAAGATTATTTAGATGTTCAAGTAGTAGATAGAAAAAAAAATGGTATTAGACTAACTAAAGAAGGTCAAATGCTTTATGCTATTGCTTTAAAAATAGAAAAGTGCGTTGCTAATGGAGAAAAAGAATTACTAAAGATTATGAATAAAAATGTTACTTTTATTTTTGGAGCATCATTTATAATTGGAAATTATATTTTGCCAAGATTTTTAAACAATTTAAAAGAAAATATTCACAATGATGTATCAATAAATGTTTCAGTTTCACATGAAGCAATTGGAGATTTATTAGATAAAAAAATTGATATGGCATTAGTTGAAAACTATGTTCCAAATGATGATATTATTTATAGAGAATGGATGGAAGATGAGATTGTAATATTCTCAAACCAGAAACTACCTGCAAAAGCTAAAGCTGAAGATTTATTATCTTATAAATGGGTATGTAGAAATCCTGATTCAAATACTAGACATATTTTCAAAGAAAATCTTGAAAAAGCCAATTTCCCAGATTGTGATACATTTGATGTTACAAGTGAAGTTACAAGTGCAACTACAATTGTTCAAACTGTACTACATTCAGATAAAAATATGACTCCAACTGTATCAATTGTATCAAGAAATGCAATTGAGTCATTACTAAAATCAGAAGCTTTATATGAATCAAGAATAAATAATCAAAAAATGATTAGAAAACTATATATTGCTTATAGAAAAGATAGAAAACATGATGCATTTATTGAAAATGTAGTTGATTATCTTTTAAAAATGAAATAATACTAAGAAGAAATTCTTAGTATTAATAATTAAATCCCTCTTTTTCTAAAGCCAATCTAATTTTTTTCATTTGAGTATGTTTATCTCTACACCAATCTGGTGAAAGAAGAGTGCTATCATCAATTCCAGCAGTAATTCTTTGAATAGATATATTTTCAGGTAAATCTTTTATTGACTTTACAACTGTATCTATATAGAGTTCTTCTGTAATTGGTTGAAACCTTCCTTTTCTAAATTCATTTGTAAGTAATGTATTTTTTACTACATATAAAGGATGAAATTTAATTGAATCCACTTTTAAATCAACTGTTTGCTTAAAGCTATCAAGCATCATTTCTTGAGTTTCATTAGGAAGTCCATAAATTAAATGGCCACAGACATTAAGACCTTTTTCTTTACTTCTTTTTATCCAGTATCTCATATTATCTGCAGTGTCACCACGATTAATTTCTACTAAAGTATCATCATAAAAAGACTGAATTCCATATTCAATCCAGATTTCTTTATCTTTTGATAAATCTACTAAATAATCTAATATCTCATCAGTAACACAATCGGTTCTTGTACCAATACTTAGGCCAATAACATTGTCAAAACTAAGTGCTTTTTCATATAATGCTTTTAACGTAGAAAAGGGAGCATAAGTATTTGTAAATGATTGAAAATAAACAATATATTTTTTTACACCAAACTTATTTTCTAGTCTTTTCCTTGTTGCATTAAATTGCATTTCTAGCTGTTTTAATTGATTATCTAAATAAGGATTCTCATTTATTCTAGGATTCAATTTAAACTTAGTTTTTTTCTCTTGTAAGTTTGGGGAAAAAGAGTCATTTTCACAAAAAGAGCAGCCTCCTTTTGCAACTGTCCCATCAATATTTGGACATGTAAATCCAGATATTGAAATAGGAACTTTATAAACTTTTTCTCCAAATTTTTCTTTTAAGTATCTTCCGATAGTTAAAACGTTTTTTAATTCACTCATTCTACTCTTTTACGAAATAATCCCCGTTAAAACTCTCAAGTGCATAATTTCTATCATTTCCAATAGCATTTACTAAATCATCAACTGATAAATACTCTAATGTATCAGCTTCAATATAATTACAAACTTCATCTTTGTTCATATTATTTGAAATTAGCTCTTCTTTATGTGGTGTATCAATACCATAATAACAAGGGAATTTAATTTCAGGAGAGGCAACTCTAAAGTGTACTTCTTTAGCACCAGCATCTTTTAGCATTTTTACAATTCTTTTTGATGTAGTTCCTCTTACAATTGAATCATCTATTACAAGTAAAGATTTTCCTGCAATCAATGATCTCATAGGGCTAAGTTTCATTTTTACTTTTATATCTCTCATTTCTTGAGTTGGTTCAATAAAAGTTCTACCAATGTAATGATTTCTAATAATTCCATATTCAAAAGGAACTCCACTTTGTGCTGCATAACCAAGTGCAGCTGGAACTCCTGAATCTGGAACAGGAACAACCATATCTACTTGAATCCCATTATTTTCATCATTTTTAGCTAATGCTCTTCCCATATTTTCTCTAGTTCTATATACATTTTTACCATCAATTACAGAATCTGGTCTTGCAAAATATACATATTCAAACGCACAAGGTCTATATTGAGGTTCAAATAATTGAATTGATTCTGGTTCATCATAATCTTCACTAAAGATTAACATCTCTCCTGGATTAACATCTCTTATAAACTCAGCACCTACTAAATCGAAGGCACAAGTTTCAGATGCAACAATATATCCGCCACTTTTTATTTTTCCTAAAGATAGTGGTCTAATACCATATCTATCTCTTATAACAAATTGTTTTGATCTTGATTGAACAATAAAACAATATGCTCCAATAGTTTTTTCAAGAGCTTCTTTAATTCTATCTCTTAATCTATCTTTTGTGTTTTTTGCAATTAGATGAATTAAATTTTCAGTATCCATCCCCGTTTGGAAAATAGCACCTCTATCAATTAAATCTTGTCTAACTTCTTCTTTATTAATTAAGTTTCCATTATGCACAATAGATATTTCACCAAGTTTATATTTTGCAAAAACTGGTTGTGCATCTAAAATAGAGTCTCCACCGGCAGTAGAATATCTATTGTGACCAATAGCCATATTACCAACTAATATTTTTAAAGCATCATCTGTAAATACTTCAGAAACTAAACCCCTATTTTTAATTGTATGAATTTTCCCATCACATGATGATGATATACCTGTAGCTTCTTGACCTCTGTGTTGCATGGCAAATAAAGCTATTGAAGCTAATCTTGCAGCATTATCATTACCGTAAATTCCAACTATTGCGCACATATTTGATTTTCCTTATAGACCTAAAGCGTCATTGATTGAGTATAGATTCGCATCTTTTCCAACTATCCATTTAGCAACTTTAATTGCTCCTCTTGAAAAAGTATTTCTTGATGTTGCTGTGTGATTTAATTCTAAGAATTCACCATCATTATATAAACCAACAGTGTGTCTTCCTACAATATCTCCACCTCTTAATGCCATAACTGCAATTTCATCTTTAGTTCTAGCCCCAATTTGACCATCTCTTCCCGAAATTCTTACATTATCTAAGTCTAAATCTCTTGCACCTGCTGCATGTTCTGCTAAAGTAAGTGCTGTTCCAGAAGGAGAATCAACTTTATGCCTATGATGTTGTTCAACAATTTCAATATCAAAATCTTTTAATGTTTTAGATGCAAGTGCAACTAGTTTATTTAAAACTGCAACACCTAAACTCATGTTAGTTGCATATAAAATAGGTACGATTTTACTAGCTTCAAGTAATAAATTTTGTTGATGCTTATTAAATCCAGTTGTAGCAATTACTAAAGGTTTTCCTTTACCACTTTCTACAACTTCAGTAAGAAGTGCTTCTGTAGCAGATGGTGCACTAAAATCAATAACTACATCAGTAGAATCTAATAAAACTCTCATATCATTTGTTACGATTGTTCCTTCTGGTACTTGTTTTGATAATTTATCAAAAACATGTACTGCTCCTACTTTTGCTTGTTCATCATTTGCTAAATCATCAATTAGTAACGAACCAACCCTACCTGTACTTCCTAAAATACCTATTTTAATCATTTAAACTATCCCTTATCCAATATATTCAATAATATTAACAGCTGCTGTTGCCCCATCACCCGCGGCACATACAACTTGTTTTGAAGCATCAATTCTAATATCACCTGCTGCATATAAGCCAGGTACATTTGTTCTCATTTTTAAATCAACAATAACTTCACCTGCTTCATTTGTATCACACAAGAAAGTTCCATCTTCTTGTTTTAAAGGAGCATTTAGTACATCTCTTCCTACAAATACAAAAACACCTGGAGTTGGTAAATCTCTTACTTCTCCTGTTTCTTTATGTTTAACTTTTAATCCAAGAACGCCACTTACATCACCAAATACTTCTTCTACAGTAACATTAGTAACTTCTTCAATATTAGCAGCAGCTTTCATATGTTCTATTGTACTAGGAGCTGCTCTATATGTATCTCTTCTATGAACTAAATAAACTTTTGAACATAATTTTGATAAATAAACTGCTTCTTCAATAGCAGAATCTCCACCACCAACTACTGCAACTTCTTTACCTTTGTAAAAAAATCCATCACAAGTTGCACAAGTTGAAATTCCTCTTCCAAAGAATTCATTTTCACCTTTAAATCCTGCACGTCTAGGTACTGAACCAGTTGCTATTAAAACTGTTTTAGCTTCATACTCTTTTCCATCAGTTGTAGTAAGTTTAAAAATATCTGAATTTTTTGTAACTGATGCGATTTGATTCATTTCATGTTTTAATCCAAATCTTTGACATTGCTCTGGCCAATTTTGCATTAAATCCATACCTGAAACGACTTCTGCTTGTCCAGGATAATTTTCTATTTCAGAAGAACCTGTAATCTGTCCTCCTGGCATACCCATTTCAAACATTACAACGTCTTTTAATCCACCTCTAGTAGCATATAAACCTGCAGTTAATCCTGCAGGTCCACCACCAATAATTGCTAAATCCAACATATGAAATCCTTATAGTTTCTAATATAATAATCTATAGTATTTTTTAAAAGCCTAATAATACTAAAATATTTGTAAGTTATAGGTTAAATTAAATACTAAAATTGTTTAGATAAATTTTATTTTATATCCATCTCAAAATTTTTGTTAATTGTAAATTATAATTGATTATTATAATTTTTAAAATAAAAAAAGGGCAGAAGTACAACCTCTACCCTTTTATTGTTTTTTCATTTTCTACAAAAAAGAATTAATCTTATCTGCAAATGCTTGCTTTGGAGCTGCACCAATCATTTGGTCAACAACTTCTCCATTTTTTAGAAAAATTATTGTTGGAATTGATCTTACTCCAAATTTAGCTGCTAATTCACCTTCTTCATCTGAATTAACTTTACAAATTTTTGCTTTTCCATCAAAATCTTCAGCTAATTCATCAATAACTGGAGCTAACATTCTACAAGGTCCACACCAAGGTGCCCAAAAATCTAACATTGTTACACCCTCTTTAATTGTTTCTTCAAAATTATTGCTATTTACTTCTATATATTTTCCCATAAAGTATTCCTTTTTTTATTTTATGGAAAAATTTTATCATCTAATAATTTATATTAAGCTTAAATTTGAAATAAAAAAAGGGTAAGACTAAAAGTCTTACCCTTTTTTAAATATAATTTGTAGTATTTATTATAATAATGAGTTAATTTTGTCTGCAAATGCTTGCTTAGAAGAAGCACCAACCATTTGATCTACAACTTCACCATTTTTCATGAAAATTATAGTAGGGATTGATCTAATTCCATATTTAACTGCTAAATCTTGTTCTTCATCAGTATTTACTTTACAAATGTTCGCTTTTCCTTCAAATTCTTCAGCTAATTCTTCAATAACTGGAGCAATCATTCTACAAGGTCCACACCAAGGTGCCCAGAAATCTACCATTGAAACGCCATTTTGTGTAACTTCTTCAAAGTTTGCAGGTGTTAATTCAACATATTTACCCATTTTAATTTCCTTATTATTAATTTTAAATCGTTTACGTTATTTAAATTTTTTATTTATAAACTAAACTTATCCATTATAACTCGTGAAAACTTAAATTTAGTTTTACAATTATTTTTGTCAAATACTAATCTTGCCTAAATAAATTTTTAGTTAAAATAATTAACTTAAATTTGAAATGGATAATTTTATGGATATCAGAAAAGAATACTTAGAGTTTTTTAAAAATAAAGGTCATGATGTTATATCATCAATGCCACTAGTACCAGATGATCCAACATTAATGTTTACAAATGCTGGAATGGTTCAATTTAAAGACATATTTACAGGTGCAATACCAAGACCTGCTAATCCAACTGCGACATCTTGCCAACTTTGCGTAAGAGCTGGGGGAAAGCATAATGACTTAGAGAATGTAGGATACACTGCGCGTCATCATACATTATTTGAAATGTTAGGGAATTTCTCTTTTGGGGATTATTTTAAAGAAGAAGCAATTGCCTACGCTTGGGAATTTATAACAGTAAATTTACAATTACCAATTGATAAATTATGGGTTACTATTCATGAAAGTGATGACGAAGCTTTTGATATTTGGACTAAACATATTGATCCTTCAAGAATTATGAGATTTGGAGATAAAGATAACTTCTGGTCAATGGGAGATACAGGTGCTTGTGGACCTTGTAGCGAAATTTTCTATGACCAAGGTGAAGAACATTTCAATACTCCTGAAGATAAAATGGGTGGAGATGGAGATAGATTCTTAGAAATATGGAATTTAGTATTTATGCAATATGAAAGAACTTCTGATGGGAAATTAAATCCATTACCTAAACCTTCTATTGATACAGGTATGGGACTGGAAAGAGTTATTGCAATTAAAGAAGGTGTTTTAAATAACTTTGATTCATCAAATTTTAAACCAATAATTGAAAAAATTGAAGAATTGGCAAGTAAAAAAGCTGATAAAAATACAATTGGTTCATACAGAGTAATTGCAGACCACTTAAGAGCTACTTCATTTATGTTATCACAAGGAATTCTTTTTGGAAATGAAGGAAGACCTTATGTTCTTAGAAGAATATTAAGAAGAGCAGTAAGACATGGTTATCTTTTAGGGTTTAGAAAACCGTTTATGGCAAAATTACTTGATACTTTAATATCAATACTAGGTGATCATTATAGTGAATTAGTTGAAAATAAAAATTTCATCAAAGAACAATTAACTTTAGAAGAAGATAGATTCTTTAAAACTATTGACCTAGGTATGTCACTATTCAATGAAGAACTGACAAATACAAAAGAAGTATTCTCGGGTGAAATCGCATTTAAACTATATGATACATATGGTTTCCCTTTAGACTTAACAGAAGATATGCTAAGAGATAAAGGCCTTAAAGTAGATTTAGCAAAATTTGATGAACTTATGAATGCGCAAAAAGCTATGGCTAAAGCTGCTTGGAAAGGTAGTGGAGATGCATCAAATGATGGAGATTTTAAACAATTAATTGAAAAATATGGAATAAATGAATTTGTTGGATATGACAATATTACATACAAAAGTAAAATAGTAGCACTACTTGATGAAAACTTTAAAGAAGTAACAAAACTTCAAAAAGGAACATCAGGTTGGGTAATGCTAGATAAAACTCCATTTTATGCAACTAGTGGTGGACAAAGTGGAGATATTGGAGCATTAGAAGATAATGAACATATTGCAATTATTGAAGATACTTCTAAATTCTTTGGATTAAATCTATCAAAAATTAAAGTTGAAAATTCAGATATCTCTGTTGGTGAATCTTTTGATGCAGTTGTTGTAAATAGATATGAAGTAGCAAAACATCATAGTGCTACACACCTTTTACAAAGTGCACTTAGAATGGTACTTGGAGAAACAGTTTCTCAAGCTGGATCTTTAAACGATGCTTCAAGATTAAGATTTGACTTTACTTATCCTAAAGCTATGACTCAAGATCAAATTGATGAAGTTGAAGATTTAGTTAACTCAATGATTTCAAGAGGAATTTCTGGAAATGTTGAAGAATTACCAATAGAACAAGCAAAAGGTAAAGGTGCTATTGCTATGTTTGGCGAAAAATATGGAGATATGGTAAGGGTTGTTAGCTTTGATGATGTTTCTGTTGAATTCTGTGGGGGAACACATGTTAAAAACTCAGCAGACATAGGAAGCTTTTATATTGTAAAAGAATCTGGTGTTAGTGCAGGTGTTAGAAGAATAGAAGCAGTTTGTGGAACTTCTGCTATTGCTTATACAAAAGAGATAATTTCAACTATGAATGAAATCAAAGCTGAAATCAAAAATAATGACGTAATTACAGGTATCAAAAAATTAAAAGATCAAATTAAAGATCTTAAAAAAGAGCTTGAAACTGCACAAAGTCAAACAAGTGCTCCAATAACTGAAGAAGTTATAGATGGAATAAAAGTTGTAGTTGATATTGTTGAAAATGGTGATTTAAAGAAAATTGTTGATGATATGAAAAATGCAAATGAGAAACTTGCAATTTTATTACTTCAACCAAAAGATGATAAAGTAATGATAGTTGCAGGAAGCAAAAACACAAACATCAAAGCTGGTGATTGGATTAAAAATATTGCTCCAATAGTAGGAGGTGGTGGAGGTGGAAGACCTGACTTTGCACAAGCTGGAGGGAAAGATGTAAGTAAAGTTCCTGAAGCTAAAGTTGCTGCATTAGCTTACGCTAAAGAAAACTTGTAGGATGAAGCTTGACTGAATTATTCAATAATTTTTCATCTATTATAGTTTTTTTACATGTAATTTCTGCTGTAATTTGGGTAGGAGGAATGATAGCAATTAGATTTGCTATTCATTATTCTATTCAAGAAATAGAAGATCCAAAAGTAAAACTAGGAAGAACGTTAGAAAACCTTAGAAGATTTTTTAATATGGTAATCCCAGCTATTATTATCTTACTTTTAACTGCAATTATTATGATAGTTGCATTAGGATTTAAAGGAACAGATTTATATAATATGGTTATTTTAAAAGAAATTATATGGACAATTATGACCATAGTTTTTATAACTATTTATATAAAAAGAAATAAAGCTCAAAAAGCTTTCAATAATGAAAACTTACCAGAAGCTAAAAAAAATCTACTTCCAATTGCAACTTATTTTATACCTATAAATATAGTTTTAGGTTTAATTGCAATATTCTTAGGAATAACACTTAGAGGATTTTAAAATCCTCTAATCTAATCTATTCATTCAGAAAAGAATTTGAAGATTCTGATTCTCTTGAAAAGTATGAATTTATAATATTTTTATTAACTAAACTAGTTGAATAATTAGATTCAAATCTAAGCATATCTTTATATTTATTCACATAATTAACATCAAATTCTTTAATTAATTTTTCACTTAATTTTCCATCGTAATCTATTACAAATAAATTTTCTGTAACGCTAAATTTATATATTAAATTCATGTAATATTTGTCATTTATTAAATATGTACTAAACTCGTAATTTCCATAATCAAGTCTTTCTATAGTTTTCATTGATTTTAATTTCAAGGTTGACGAAAATAAATCATCAAAATAACCTCTAGCAAAACCATTCCAATTACAAGATATATCTAAATCTATATACTCAACAAATAGCTTTCCATAGTTCTTTGAATTATCATTTAATATATAAGAAAAATTAGTACAAAAATCTTGTGTATTAATTTTCTTTTCTTTATTTAAAGGGAAGCTCTCAAAATTAGCAACTTTAAAATTACATCCAACAAAAAACACACTAAATACTATTAAAAAAATATTTCTAATCACTTGTAATCCTTTATTCTTTTATTTATAATTTTATCACGATATTATTAATAAAATATATACTTACTTGACATTAATTTCATATTTTATTATTATATCTCTTTTAATACTATTTTAAGGGTTTTAGATAATTATGTATTTTAAAGTTTTATTGATTTCTTTTTTATCAATGTATATTTTTACAGGTTGTACTTCTATGTTCAACAATAAAATTACAACAATACCTTATTACAAAAATAAATATGAAAATGACTATCAAATTAAAAACTATCCAATAGTAAGTGCTTCACTAGAAAATCTACTAAGAAATCAAAAAATTAAAAATATACAAGAAAACCAAACAAATGATATTTCATTTGAAGATACACCTGCTCATAACATAAACCAAAATTTATATGAATTTTATAATGAATGGAAAGGAGTAAAGTACAAACTTGGAGGAAACTCTAAAAGTGGTATTGATTGCTCTGCATTAATGCAAATTGCCTATAAAGAAAATTTTAATTTAAATCTTCCAAGAACAACTACAAATCAAGCTAAACTAGGAAAAGAAATCGATAAATCAGAACTTGTTGCTGGCGATTTAATCTTTTTTAAAACAGGAAGAAACTCTAGACACGTAGGTATATATATTGAAAATGGTAAATTTATTCATGCCTCAACTAAAAGAGGAGTAACCATCTCAAAAATAGATAATATATACTTTTCTAAACATTACTGGAAATCCCAAAGAGTTATTAATTAAGTAATAAAAGGCTAAAATATACTAGTTAAATTTTTAATACTAGGAAAAAAATGATAAAAAAGTCTCTTTTATTTTTACCAATTTCTCTTTTATTTGTAGCTTGTAACTCAACAAAAGAAGTTGAAATTAAACATGCAGTAGAATTAAAACCTAATGAAGTTATCATTTCATATGACGAATACAAGAGATTGTATGAAAATCAAGAAGCAAAAAAAATAGAAAAAAAGAAAATAGTATATGAACCAATAATTACTCCTGAAGAGTATAAAAAAATGATAAAAGGTACTGATTCTAAAGCAAATTCATCAAAAAGTAAAGAAATTGCTTCTCATTCAAAGAAAAATAAAAGTAAAGCTTTTATGGATTTTTATCATGATTGGAAAAATGTAAAATATAAATTTGGTGGTAACTCAAGAAAAGGTATTGACTGCTCAGCTTTCACTCAAAGAGTATTTAAAGAAAAATTCAATGTTAATATTCCAAGAAGTACAAGAACACAAGTAACTGCTGGAAAAGAAGTTAAAAAATCTAACTTAAAAGTTGGGGACTTAGTATTCTTTAAAACAGGGAAAATTGATAGGCATGTTGGAATTTATATGGGTGAGGGTAAATTTATGCACGCTTCAATTAAAGGTATAAAATTCACAAAATTAGATAAACCTTTTTATAAAAAAGCTTACTGGACTTCTAGAAGAATTATTGATTAATTCTTCTAAAAACCTCCATAAATCATAAGAACTATGGGTATATAAAATACAGAAATCAATGTACTTAAAAGTACTGTAAAAGAAGCTTTTTCTGGTTTTGCTTTTAATAAAACTGCCAATGTTACAGTATTTCCAGCAAGTGGAACTACTGAGAATAAAAATAATACTTTATAAATCTCTTCACTTAAAAATCCTATAAAAGTTTTATCCACAAAAATTATAAGTAAAATTGCAGCTGGCCAAAAAATAAATTTATAAAAATATGCAATTTTTAAATATTTTTTATCTAAATCTTCTTTTAGATTAAAGCCTTTCATACCCATACCAAGCATCATCATTCCTAAAATTCCATAAGCCCATTTAAAACTTTCAAAATAAGGTACAATAACTTCAGAAGTTCTAACTCCTAAAATATTTAATGAAACACCTGCAATAAATGCATATAAAAGTGGTAGTTTAATTACTTTCATAATTGACTGACGTGCAGTGAATGTTCCTTTTGCAGTAACATAAAAGCCTGTTGTATTTTCATATAGTAAAGAAGCTAAAGTTGCAAAAATAAAAATATTTGCAGCATCAGGAGTTAACAAAATCATAGCAAGAGGAATTCCAAAATATCCTGTATTTCCAGTTCCACAAGTAAATGCTAAAGTATTAATACTTGCATCACTCCAATCTTTTTTATACCGTTTCAAAATATAAAAAGCTATTGCTGAACCGAAAAAGAAAACAAACAGTGGTAAAAAAACTAGTTGTAGATTTATTTCAATTGATAAAGTAGCAAAGAATATTACAATTGGCCCTAATATATATATTAGGAGAAATGCGACATAGTCCCTTTTAACTTTTAAGTATCTTGTTAAAATATATCCTGCTGCAATGTTTAGATATAAAGGAGAAATTTTTCCCAATAAAATAAAAAATAAATTCATATGTATTCGCTTGATAAAGTTTTATGGGCTAATTGTAACTTATAATAATAAAAATGAGGTAAATGCACTAAATTCATAAATTTAGGAAGCAGAAAGGATACAAATGAGAGTGCATCTACCCCTTTTACAATTGAATTATAATTATTTAATATGATAATTGTATGATTTTTTTACAAATTTAAATAATCTGATAAAATAAATAAACAAATTGCACAAATAATGTACATTTTAAAAGCATATATAATATTTAATCTAAATATTTCTTTTGATTCAAAATTATATCTAGCTACTATAGTTAAATTTAATCCACTAAAAGGAGAAGTTGAAACTGTAGTTGACCATGCCATTAGAAATGTAACAGCTAGCAGTGTATTATTTACTCCACTTAAGAAATCTCCAATAATTGCGATTGTAATAATTGGATGAATACCAATAAAACCTAAAACTATAAAAATAGCTAATAATATTGAAGCTACTAAACCGTCAAATTTATTAAAGGGTAATTCTAAATTTAAACCTAATAGAATTGAACCAATAGAAATACCAAACATTCCTGCTACTAAAAAAAGCGATATTTCTGTTTTCATCTTTGGTAACTCTTCTAGTAAATGATTTTGAAATTTAATTTTCGCTTTGTAAAAACCTTTTTTTATTGGTAAAACTATCAAAGTTAGCAGTATAGAAAAAATAGAAATCAATACAATAACTTTTACAGTAGGATAAAAATGGCTCGTAAGTAAAACTAATACTGCTAAAATAAAAGGTAAGTATAAACTATCAAAAGAGATAGGATAACCTCTGAAATTCTTCAAGTCTAAACTCTTATCTTTTTTTACTTCATAATATGTAAATAAAAATCCAATAATTGCTAATAGTATTCCATTTGTTAAAATTATTGGTGTACTTAATTTTGGGGCATAAGTTATAGCTGCTGCAAAGGCTACAAAAAAGGGTGACCAATATGCATCACTTGCAAATGCTCTTGTTAATAAAACTATTTGAGCAGGTTTTAAAGGAGCTTTTTTGTACATCTTATCTGCAACTAAAATCAAAGAAGATAAATTTATCACAGAACCAAAAAGATGAACTCCTAAATAGGTTTTTAAAAAAGATTTTTCACCTTGTGGTAACTCTTTTATTTTACTTTTTTTAGGAGTTGCAATAAGTCTTAAAAATCCAACTCCAATAAGAAGTGTTAATAAATATTGGTTAACTGTAAAAACTTTATAAAAATCAATATTGTAATCATTTATAAAACAAATGATAAAAGCTATAAAGCTTAAAAAAAATAGTATTTTTAAAAGTTTCGTTTTATTCAATGTAGAAAAAAGAATAAAAAAAGCACTCCAAGCAAAAAAACCGGCAATTACTAAACTATCTTTACTAAAAAAATATGCAAATATACTTGAAATAAAAGAGATAAATATAAAAATTCCTGCTACATTTAATTTTGACATTTTAGTTCACACTTCTTTTTAAAAACATCGATAAATATATTCCAATTGCAATGAAAATTAATCCAATTATATGGTAAAAATGCATTACTTCATCTAAAAATATGTATGCAAGTGTAGCTCCAAATATTGGCATTAGATGTGCTGATTGACCTGCTTTATTTGCTCCAATTTCAACAGTTGCCATATTCCAAAAATAAAAAGAGAGTATTGAAGGAAATATAACTATATATATAAGTGAATACAAAACATTTTTACTTTCTATAAAAGAAAAATTAAAACTATACCCCTGAAGGGTAAATACAATGTATAAAATAAACACTCCAATAATTGTTGTTATACTAAAAAATCCAAAAGAAGTTAGCTCTTTGGGTTTAAATCTTAGTAATACTGAATACAATGCCCAATCAAGTGCAGAAGCAATTATCCATAAATCACCAGGAGTAAATTTAAGCTCTAAAATATGATTTATATCCCCTTTTAAAATTAGATATAAAACTCCAAAAGTTGATAAGAATATCCCCAAGGCTTGAACCTTAGTAATTAAGGTTCTAAATATTATACTTGAAATTAGTATTATAAAAATCGGAGTACTTGAGTTTATCAAAAGGGCATTTGTGGCTGTTGTTGTTTGTAATCCATAATATAAAAAAGTATTAAAGCCTGCGATACCCAAACTTCCAAAAACAATAAGTAAAATAGTATCTTTCTTAAATCCTATTAGTAGTTCCTTATAGTTAATTAAAATATATGGTAGTAATAATACTAATACAAAGAACCATCTATAAAAAGATAATTCCATTGGTTCAATATCATTTGAAATATATCGTCCAGCAACAAAATTACCAGACCAAAATAAAACTGCTAAAACTAAAAAAACATAATACTTCATTTCTTAGTTTTCTTTATTTCTTTTTTTGTTATAAGAGAATTCAAGTATCGTTGAAATTGCTCTTGTATAAGGAGCATCTATTCCTTGTTTTTCACAATTTTTAATAACCACTCCACAAATATCATCTAATTCTAAATCTCTATTGTTTTCTAAATCAACCCACATAGATGGTTTTACAGACTGAAATTTAGTCATAAGTTCAAACATCTTATTTGCATCTTCTTGAGTTAAATTTACTCCAACTGCA
>Ga0193956_1000310_pt1 | contig 23223 bp, 22 predicted proteins | sample BB_7_MG_FD_140358 | JGI IMG/M metagenome (GOLD analysis project Ga0193956, IMG submission 140358) | Microbial mat bacterial communities from the Broadkill River, Lewes, Delaware, United States - BB_7_MG | ecosystem: Environmental > Aquatic > Freshwater > River > Microbial mats | place: USA...
ATCTCTATCAGAGAAAGGTAGAAACTCAAGTTTAGCAGAGTCATTAATTTTTATAAAATCCGTCATCTCTCCCTTGAAACTGCTCTGCTTACTCTTAGCAGACTCTAAAAGCTTCTTCTCTCTCTGTTTAGCTTCAACTTCTACTGCTACAAGATCTTTAACAGCTTCAAACTTCTCAACTTGAGGAGCAATTACACTATCTAAACGGACTGTAATAAACTCTTCACCCTGAAGTTTTGGCTTTAAAATCTCTCCATCTTTTAGAGATTTTAATTCTGCCATAGCTTTACCATCAAGGATGAGGTTAATTTCACTAACTTCACTACTTGTAATCTCACCGTTAAAGTCACCCTTTTTAAACTTAAGGTAACTTTTCATAGCCTCTTTTTTGCTCTCTTTCTGTAAAAGCTTCTCTTTTGCAGACTCTCTATTGTCTTCAAATGAGCCTACAAACTCGAACTGATTATCTTCATAGAACTTCTTTAACTCATCATCAGATGGCTCTCTATTAATCATAGGAGATTTGAAGTAACTAACCTTATACATATGTTCAGTCTTAAACTTCTCTCTATTAAGTTCCCAAAAACTCTTAATATCATCTTCTGTAACAGATACTTCAATAGAGTCACTCTTTAATAGTTTATATTCAAGTTTATCAGAGATACCAAAAAGATTTTTAAAAAGCTCTTCCTCGAAAGGTGTAATAGATACTCCAAGAAGAGAGTTAAGTTTCTCAACAAGAAGATCTTTAGCTGTTCTCTCTTCAAACTCTGCTGGAGTGATTCGACTATTTTTAAGAACTAACTCATACTGTTCACGAGAAAAGTTTCCATCTTTAAAAAATGAGTTGTTTTTATAGATAGCTTCAGCAATCTCTCTATCAAGAACTTTAAGATCATAATCTTTTGCAAGATTCATAAGTAGAGCTTCTCTCTTTAAAATATTAAAAGCCATATCTTGAAGACCAAACTTTTTAGCCATCTCTTCATCAAAACTGCCTTTAAACATCTGTGAGTAGTATCCATATAGATTTCCATAAACCATCTGAAAATCAGAGAGTTGAACCTCTTCTTGACCAATCTTAGCGATGGAACGACCTTTGCTACCATACTGGTATGAACCCCAGCCCATAAAACCTGCTCCAACGAAAGCTATTGTACTTATCCATAATGTAACGATAAGATACTTCTTATTCTTCTGCATCCAGCCTATCATAAATATTTTCTCCTATTCTGTATGTTATAACTAAAAAATAATGAAAATTATATAAGTTTTCTTTTTAAAAACCTTTGAATTATTAGGTTCTTAAATCTAAAAGATTATTTTGAGTAAATGAGTAGAGAGGTTGTATCTCATCTTTTATCACTTTTATAGCGATTTTAAGATTGCTAAAGATCTCCTGTTCTCCACTGTGTTGAATTAGAAACTCTCTTGTTGTATCGAAATTTACTTCGAGATTTAAGTGAGTCTCATCATTAAAATATATAATCTTTCCTCTCATTGGTCCAAGAAGATCAAATGCTGCATAAAAATCGAGGTCATCTAAAACTTTTTTCTCTTCAACTCGTTTTCTCTTCTTATCTTTTCCATACTGGTACTGAAACATTGCACTCTTATCACCGTAGTTAATTGGAATAGAGATAACATTATTCTCCATAGATAGAAGTAGTTGATTAAGAAATAGAAACTCCTCTTTTGTATCAGTAGAAGCCATCTGAGTCATAATCTCTTTCTTAAAGTTTCTCTGGAACTCATCACTAACATTATTTTTAAAAGCCTCAATTGCTCTTTTAGGATTTAGTAGTGAGTGCTGTTTTATCTCTCCAAAAAAGTCAGGCTGTTTAATAAGTGACTTTACAACAAGCTTTTCACCCCGTTTATGAGTAACTTCACCCCAATATCTCATTCCAGGTTCAAGCTCTCTCTCACTCTCTGTAAAAGCCTGTTTACCGTTCATTTTTAAAAGATAGTTAAGAGGATCTAATCTCTCAAGAACATCTATTGAAAGAGGAACATTTGAACCAAATTTTACAAGCCCAGCTCTACTCTTCTCTTCAGCATTTGATAGTTTCTCAAGCTTCTTGACTTCACTTGCAGGAAATAGATTTGTATATTTCATCTACTCTAACTCTTTTGCCTTCTCTATAATTTTAAATGATAGAGATAGTTTATCAGATTTTGGTAAAGATTCAATGACATTACCTCTTTTAATAAAATCTATCTGGTGAGTATCTGTTCCAAAACTATCTTTACCGCTTAACAGGTTTAAACAGACTCCATCAAGACTCTTCTCTTTTAGCATATTTGTAGCATACTCTACACCATTTTTACTATCCATTTCAGCTTTAAAACCGATAGTTACAATACCATCTTTATTGATAGTTTTAAGAATATCTCTACTCTCTTTCAGCTCTAAGTTCCACTCACTGCCGATCATCTTAGACTTAAGTTTTCCACTCTGCTGATATTTTGGAACATAGTCGGCAACTGCTGCACCCATAAATAGAAATGGCTTTTTCTGAATATTTTCGATATTACCACTGAAAGAGGCTTTGGTCATAACTCCTTTTTTAGCAACTCTAATAGAGTCCTCTAAATAGCCGTACATCTCTTCTCCACTCTCAACCTCAATATAACACATCTCTTTCGGAAGAGTATCAGGAAATTTTGTTGAGATAAAGCAGACATCAGCACCTTTAAAGTATAGAGCAAGTGCAAGAGCTGAACTCATTTTGCCACTACTAAAGTTTGAGATAAAACGAACCTCATCGATCTGCTCAACTGTTCCACCACCAGTAATAACAACTCTACGATTCTCCCAAAAACTCTCTTTTAAAGTTGAACGAGCAACTTGATAGAATATCTCTTCAGGTTCTGCCATAGCTCCATCACCTTCAGTTTTACAGGCCAACTCTTTCTTCTCTGTACCGATAATAGTGTAGTTTGCAAGTTTTAAAAGCTTAATAGAAGCTTCACTAATAGGATTATAGAGCATCTGAGTATTTGCAGATGGTGCTAATAGGATCTCTCGACTGTAAGCTAAAGCAGTTTGAAGTAGAATCGTGTCAGCTATTCCATTAGCTATCTTATTTAAGCTGTTTGCAGTAGCAGGAGCAATTACAAAAGTATCAGCCCACTTACCAATAGCTATATGATTTAAGTCACTACTCCAATCCTCTGTATCAGAATGAAGAACTCTATTGGATGAGAGTGTCTCAAAAGTTAATGGAGTTATAAACTTCTTTGCACTATCACTCATAATTACTCGAACTTCTGCCCCAGCTTTTGTAAGAAGTCGAATAAGTTGAAGAGACTTATATATAGCTATACTTCCTGTAACTCCTACAAGAACTCTTTTTCCTGTTAGAATATTTTCTATTTTCATATGATCTGTTAATCTCTTATCTTTTAGAATAGTTTATAGAATTAATTCCTATATTCTACCATTATTAAGATCTTTAAGAGTTAGAAGAGAGGATTTAAAGTGAAAAAAGAACAAGGTTTTTACTGTGAGGATTGTTTTAAAAATATATTTGGATAGAGGGAGGCTAAAAGCCACCCTGTAAGTTAGATTTTTCCAGCACTTCCAAGAACTTCCATTCTTTTGATAATCTGCTCTTTTACAGATTTAATAGCTGGATTGAAAAATTTACGAGGATCAAATTCTGTTGGATTCTCATTTGCAACTCGTCGAACTTCTGCCATAAATGCTATTCTTAAGTCTGTATCAGTATTAACTTTATTGATACCACCTTTAATAGACTCTGTTAAGAAGTTAAACGGAACACCTTTAGAACCTTTTAGATCTCCACCTGTCGATTCAAAAGCTTGACGAACATCTTCAGGAATTGAACTTGCACCGTGTAGAACAAGTGGAATATCTGTTACTCTTTTAACATCTTGAAGACGAGCAAAATCGAGTTTTGGCTCTCCTTTAAACTTAAAAGCTCCGTGAGAAGTTCCAATAGCAGGAGCAAGATAGTCTACACCTGTCTCTTTTACAAACTTTTCAGCCTCTTGAACATTTACAAGAACAGCATCTCTTTCACTAACAACAATATTATCTTCGATTCCCATAAGACGACCAAGTTCAGCCTCAACACCAACATTTACTGTGTGAGCAATATCAACAACAGCTTTTGTTTTAGCTAAGTTCTCTTCAAAAGAGTCGTGTGAAGCATCGATCATAACAGAAGTGAATCCAGCCTTAATTGCACGAATACAGCTCTCAACTGTTGTTCCGTGGTCAAGATGTAGAGCCACAGGAATGTGTGGGTATCTATCTGAAAGAGTCTTTGTCATACTGTAAATCATATCAGCACCAGCATACTTAATAGCACCCTCTGAAGCCTCTACAATAATTGGTGAACTCGCCTCATTTGCAGCTTCAAAGATAGCTTTTAACATCTCCATATTGTTGATATTAAAAGCACCTACTGCATAGCCCTCTTTATGAGCCCTGTTTAATAATTCTGCACCACTAATTAACATTCATAAATCCTAATTAAAAACTTTTACTGAAGCTTTGCTTCTAAGAGAGTTCACTTTTTTATCAACAAATTCACGGAATTTGCCAACTTTAACTTTCTGCTCAATCATAGATTTAACTTCATTAAATGTAGCAGTCTCTGCTTTTTTAGCATCTTCAAGATAGATAATATGGTAACCGAAGTTTGTCTTTACAGGTTTCTTTGTAATAGTTCCAACTTTCATAGAGAATACAGCATCATTAAATGCAGGAACCATTTGACCTTCACCAAAGTAACCTAAATCACCACCATTTTTTCCACTTGGTCCAGTTGATTTAGCTTTTGCATACTCAATAAACATCTCTTGTAGATTATTTCCGTGGTATCTACTAAGTTTATTTATAACTTGAATAGCTTCACTTTCAGTTTTTACAAGAATGTGTCTCGCTTTAACTTGCTTAGGCTTCTGAAACTCTGCTTTATTGTTTCTATAGTAACTTTTTAACTCTGAGTCTGAAATTTTAACTTTATCAAGCTCTTTCTTTAACCACATATCAGAGATAAGTTGTCTCTCAAGATGCTTAATAGCAAGTTTTAGTTGTTCCTTAAACTCTTTATCTTTAAGAATCCCACTTCTACGAGCCTCTTTCTCAATAAGAATCTGACTAATAGCCTGTTCAAGAGCTATATCTCTAACTCTCTTCTGTGTGTTAGCATCAAGCTGACCATATCTACCTTGACTAATCTGTCCAATTAGTGGAAGAAGATCTTGCTCTGCAACTTTCTCACCGTTTACAGTAGCCAGTGTCTGACCAAATAGTAGTTGTGAACCTAAAATCAATCCTGCTGTGAATCGTTTCATAAATTACTCCCTTTAAAATTTAAAAATGTTTTTACATAGAATTTTAACATTAAAACCTTAGTCAATAACTCTTGGTTAATTATAAAGTTAAAGTTATCTGCTATTTATCTTATATGCTTTAATTCTTATATTCTCAGTTCTTCTACTTACATTTATAACCCGTTTAATAGCACTCTCCACTCTTTTTGAGTTTTCAAGAGTGTTAAACCGTATTATCATAGAGCCATTAGCATTTGACATAGTAATTGAACTATCTTGTTGTATTCTCGGTTTCTCTTTATAGATTATGTTTGAGCTTTCTGAAAATGGGTATTCACCAAACTGTACAACATAGAAAATATGCTCCGTCTTAATATAGAAAGTGAATGACTCAATCTTAGAGTCCCTCTTTTGAAGATCTTTTATTCTACTGATAAAAACATCTTCTCTACTAAGAGTCTCTCTATCTTCACTAACCTCATCGGACTTAAAAAACTCATTTAGAGTCTTAGCAATATCTGAACGGTTAAGAGTCTCTTTTTTCTCAATAACTCTACTCTTTTTTATATCTTCAGGCTCTTTATTAGGAACTAACCACTCAATCTTTTTTGATGAGGTGGCTACAACTATCCCTCTTCGAATATACTTACTTTTTGAGAGTTTAATAACATCTTTTAGATCTTCATAACGGTTTGAAAGTTTTGTCCGAACTGTCCAATACCCTTTATCAGTTCTATATAGAAAAAGTTTTTTAGGCTCAATCTGTAATCTTTTAAGTCCAACTAAAGCATCTTCTCTACTCATAAAAGTTGCAAGTTGTACAGAGTATAGAAGCTTTCCATAAGCCACAGATATGAATAGCAGAGATAGTAATAGAACTTTTTTTATCAACATATTAAATTTAACTATCGTCTTCTTCTATATTTTTTTCGATAGTAGTTTAACTTCTTCTCAAGCTCCTCTTTCTCTTTAAGTAGAGCTTTCTCTCTCTCTTCAAACTCAAGAGCCTGTTTTTTCAGAAGACTATTTTCAGCTTCACTAACTCTATACTTCTCAATAGAAGACTCCTGTTCTCTCTGTATCTTTAAATACTTCTGTTTTACAAGATTATTGATATTTGATAGCTTGATATTCTGAACTTTTAAATATTGGCTATCTGTAACAACTTGCTGTATTTTGCTATTTAGATGTAGATATGAGAGTGATAGAGGAATAAGAATAACTATTAGAATAACAACTGAAGCTATCTCATATCTAAAGTCAATAAGATTTGAGAAGAACTTCTTAACTTTAGGTTCAACTACTTCAATCTCTTGAAAAATCTCACTATCAGTTTTAATCTCTTTTTCAAGTTCAAAGCTAAACTCTTTTCCAACTGCTAAGCCGACTCCACTCTGAAGAAGCTCATTTTTAGAGATAAATGGTGTATATATAAAGTGAATCTCTCGACCTTTAAAATCATCTTCTTGTAGAGTTCTCTTTAACTCATCAGATAGAGACTCATTTAATTTGAAAATATCCTTTTTAACAACTTTAACGACCTCTTCAACTTTTCCATCTTCATCTTTCTCTATCTCTTCAATAACTTCACTCTCAATAGTCTCTTTAAAGTAGAGCTTTCCATAACGGATATTTTCTGAAGCCAATCTATATAGATCTATATTAAAGCTATTATATTTTTCAAGTATCGGTTTTATCTGAATATATTCACTTTCAAAACCGAACTGATTCTCACTCTCTCGAATAGCTAAATCGAGTTCTTCTTCAACTTTTCCACCACTAAAAATAAAAGCGAGGGCTATTTTTCTAATATCTTCTACAATGTGTGATACAAAAAGTATAGAGTTTCTAATTTCTCGACCTTTTGCATCAGTTCTAACACTTTTTAGATCAGTAGCAAGAAAGAAATTTTCACCATTCTGAAACTCACCAATAGAGAGAGAGTACTCATCAAAGAAAGGTAGTTTGGCAATAGGCTCTTGACTCCAAAAATCCCTACTCTCTTTTATAGAGTTATCGGGTTTAAACTCAACCCAACGATAATCTTTATCTTGCTCAAAACCTCGACTATTTAGAAATATTCTCATTCTATACCCTCTTTAAACTTAAGAAGCTCTTCTCCCTGCATAACAACAAAGTTGTGATCTCTCTTGTAATCATTTGAAAAGCTCTCTACTGCTTCTAAGAACTCTCTATCTAAGTCAAACATCTTACTAACCCTCTTATGGAGATCCCCTCTCTGCTTAAGAGTTGTAGCTATTGCAAAGGATAAAATATATTTTAGTGGCTGTTCTGTATCTTTTGGAGAGTATTTAGCAAGATGATCTCTCTTCTTATAGATAAATACAGGCTCTTTCCCTTCATCTTTCTCTATCATTGAGAATTTTATATCACCTATTGTCTGTATAGCAGTCATCACAATAGATACACGACTCTTTATAGAATCAATGGATAAGAATTCAATAATATCTCTATACTCGCTCTCTACTCTATCTCTAATATGGTTTGTGAAATACTCATTACCATTTAGATACTTTTCACTCTTTAGAGGAATAAAGAGAACAAGACGATCTCTATCTTCAAAACTACCTTTAATTGTTCTAAGAATCTCATATAATCGATGAGGTCGATTAACATCTTCATTGTAGCGACCCTCCTCCTCAAGCAGTGCAGGAGTATCGATAGGAATAACTATAACATCAGACTCTTTTAACCACTCTTTGACTCTCTGTCTCTCAATTTCAAGATAACCCCCAGGAAAGTCTCTAAAGTTTATCTCTATTCGTCTCTTTGAGTCTTCATCTTTTGCTAAAAAGAACTGAAATGAGTCAAAATTTTTACTTCCTGCTACTGTCGGATAAGTTCTAACTGTATCAGTAGCGATCTGCTTTTTCAGTTCAGATAGTTTTCGGTTCAACTTTCCAGAAGTTATATCATCAGGTATAAGTTGAAGATCTATATTCTTATCTATAACTCTGTTAAACTGCTCATACATAGCGGTTAAAGTAGAGGTTTTTCCAACTCCACTACTTCCAATCATTAAAACATTAATACTGCTATTTTTACCTGCCTTACCACCGACAAAAGTATCTAAAATTCTCTTTAACACCTTCAGAGTAACCCCACTTTTTTAGTTGTAATGATTATATCTAAATGGCATTGTTGCATAAATAGTAAATTATAGTAAATAGAAAAGAAAAAACTCTTTTTCTTTATGGATTAGAGCATTTGTCCACTCTTTTATATAAAGATTATAACCCACCTTAGAAAGGGTGGGAGTTACAAAATAGTTACATCTCTTCTTTTGCTATGATGCCTAACTGATTCAGACCAACTTTTATAGATAGTGCAACAACAGAGAGAGCTTTTAAGATCATCTTCTCATTTTCAGCACCAAGAACAGTTTGGCTATTGTAGAACTTATGAAGTTCAGAAGCTAAGTTTTTCAGATAATCTGTAAGTTTCTGTGTCTGTCGAGACTCAAAAGCCTCCTCAATCGCATCTGGTAACTGAAGTGCTGTATAGAGAATATCACGACTCTCATTAGATAGGTTTTCAAGTTTTTCATTTTGAATCTCCTCTAAAGAGAAAGATGATTTTCGAATTAAGCTGTGAACTCTTGCACTCGCATAGTTTACATAGAAGATCGGATTTGAGCTATCCTGCTTATTCAGTTCTGTAACATCAAATTCAAGTGAAGTATCAGGAGTTTTACTACTAAAAGTGAACTTTAAGGCATCAGGACTCACCTCATCAACAACATCTTGAAGTAGAATAAAGTTACCAGCCCGTTTACTCATTTTATACGGTTCACCATCTTTAAGAAGTGCAACCATCTGAGTTAAAAGAACCTCTAACCGTTTTGAGTCGTAACCGAGATACTCAATTGCTGACTTTACACGAGTGATATAGCCGTGGTGATCAGCACCCCAGATATTGATATATTTGTCGTAATTTCGGTGAAACTTATTGTTGTGATAGATTACATCACCAGCAAGGTAGGTAGGCATTCCGTTATCTCGAACAACAACACGATCCTTCTCATCACCGTGTTCAGTCGATTTTAACCACTTTTTCCCATCTTCTTCATAGACTCCACCACCATTTTGTAGCTTCTGTAGAGTCTCTTCCCAATCACTATAAAGAGACTTCTCAGAGACATAGTTATCAAAAACGATTCCAACACTTTTCAGATTGCTTTTAACAACTTCCATCATCTCATCTTTACCCCAAACAGATAGTTGTGGAATAATCTCTTTACTACTAAAAGCCTCTTTTCCGAACTTCTCCACTGCACTCTTTGCAAGATCGATAATGTACTCACCTCGATAATACTCTTCTGGGTACTCAACTGTTTCACCAAGAACCTCATCTTTTGCAACTATAAAAATAGATACTCCAAGTAGTTCAATCTGACGACCAGCATCGTTAATATAGTATTCAGCATCGATATTATAACCGAGATGTCGACCCATTCGTAAAAGTGTATTTCCGTAGATAGCCCCTCGACTATGTCCAATATGAAGTGGTCCAGTAGGATTTGCACTTACGAATTCAAGAAGAATTCTCTCCTCTTTAGAACCTTTTCCAAAATCATCACCACTTTTAATAGCAGAGTCTGCATAACTGTTTAGAAAGCTCTCTGATAGATGAAAATTTAAGTAACCTTTTATAGCATCAACTTTAGAGAAACTATCCTCTTTACTAAACTTTTCAGCCAGATCGTTAGCGATAATCATCGGTGATTTTCGTAACTCTTTCGCCATTGAGAAAGCTACTGGAGTCGCGAAGTGTCCGTGTGATTTATCTTTTGGTCGCTCAATAACTATCTCTCTATCTAAAACTTTTTCAATAATATCTTTAACTCTATTTCTCATTATCTTCTCACTAAGTTATTTTTTCAAAATTGTAGCACTATATTTAAACTCTTTTGAAACTTGAAATTTGGTAAAATGATTGAAAACAAAGGATGATTTAAATGAGAAAATATCTATTAATAGTGACTCTGTTGATGTCGGTTCTATCTGCTGATGTATCAAAAGAGTGCAAAGAGTTTTTTAAAAAGTGTGAAAAAGTGACAATTCTCTATGAGACAGAAGAGGAGAAACTTTTTGAGTTTAAAGATGAGATCTACAAAATAGAGAAGGGTCGAAAAGGATCAATTCTTTTTATACTTGATATTCAGACTAAAGAGTATATTCGTGTAGGGTATAGAGATTGAAAGTAGCTAATACTCTTACTGACCTCATCGGAAATACTCCGATGATAAATTTAAAGAGATTCTCAAATGTTATTGGTAAGTGTGAGTTTATGAACCCTCTATCTTCGGTTAAAGATAGAGTAGGAATGAACATTATTCTTAAAGCTTTAGATAGAGGATTGATAGACAGAAACACAGTTCTTATTGAATCAACAAGTGGAAATACTGGAATCGGTTTAAGTGCAGTTGCTGCTTCTCTTGGTCTAAAGATGATAATTATAATGCCTGACTCTATGAGTCTTGAGAGACGAGCTTTAATGAAAGCATTCGGTAGTGAGTTGGTTTTAACTCCAGCTAAAGAGGGTATGAAAGGAGCTATTAAAAAAGCTGAAGAGTTACATAGTGAAATTGAGAACTCATATTTAACAAAACAGTTTGAGAATATCGATAATCCTGAAATTCATACCCAAACAACAGCAGATGAGATCTGGTCTGATACTGAAGGGAAAGTCGATATATTTGTTGCAGGAGTTGGAACTGGTGGTACCCTCTCAGGAGTTGGTCGAGAACTTAAAAAGAGAAACCCTAATATTAAGATTATTGCAGTTGAGCCGATGGAATCAGCAGTTATATCAGGAGAGAATCCAAGTCCCCATAAAATACAGGGAATAGGTGCTGGATTTATTCCCAAAAACCTTGATTTAACTGTTATTGATGAGGTGATAAAAGTATCTTCTGATGAAGCTTGTGAGACTGCTCGACAACTTGCTAAAAAGGAGGGGCTACTCGTTGGTGTATCTTCTGGGGCAAATGTTATCGCTTCTCAAAAGGTTAAAAACCGAAAAGAGAATATCGATAAGGTTGTTGTTACAGTTCTTAATGATACAGGTGAAAGGTATCTTTCAACGGATCTTTTTAATTAATATTTGAAGCTCTTAACTTTTAAGCTGTTTCATAAATAGATCAAGCTGATATACTACTAAAAATCTTTTAATTGAGGTAATAATTTGACTTATGATATTGAAACAGCTCAGAAAAGAGCAAACTACTATGCACTTTTTTCAAGACTTCTACTACAAGAGGTTGATGGTGAACTACTTAAACAGCTAAAAGATAATGAATCTATCTATGAGCTATTTCCGAATCTAAAAGAGTGGAGTTTATGGAGTGAACTACCAGATAGTGAACTTATTAATGAGCATCTAAATGTGGACTTTACAAATCTCTCTCTACTTCATCTTGTTCCTTATGAGACTTTCTACACTCGAGAAGATGGACAAGTTGAGACGGGTGGAGCAAATCCTGTAACAGATTTCTATCACGAATTTGGTTTTAAAGTTGAGTTTAATCGTGCAAGAGTTGTCTCTCCTGACCATATCGGAATTGAACTTGAGTTTATGTTTAAACTTATCGAAGCAGAGATTGAAGCTATGAAAAATAGTGATGATAGTGGTGTTAAAGAGATTCAGAGAATTCAAAGAGAGTTTATGAAAAGACATCTTATCAACTGGGTAGCTCTCTATCTTATTAACTTTAAGTATGAAGCAAGAACACCTCTATATCACGATCTTGGAGAGAACAGTCTCGGCTTCCTACTTGAAGATAGTGAGTTCTTAAACTCTTGATTGCTGATAGAGTTCAGATAGATAGACATAGATGTACAAGAACAGTTAGTAAGTTTTCAGAGTGTAAAAGCTGTATAGAGTCTTGCCCTGTTGAAGTCATCTCTCTATCAGATGGTGCTATTAAAATTGATCAGAGTAGCTGTGTAGAGTGTGGAGCTTGTATCTCATCTTGCCCTACTGAGGCTCTAAAACTCTCTAAATTTTCACCACTTGAACTCTTCTTTTCACTTCAAAAAGAGGTTAAGCCTCTCTCTTGTAGTGATAATATCTCCTGTCTATCAGCTCTTTCACCAGAGTATCTATTATCATACCTCATCTATACAGGTTCTGATTTGGAAGCAGAGATAGGTGGCTGTCAATCCTGTTACCTATTCAGTGGAGATAGAGGAGTAGGTAAACAGATAAGTAGAAATATTGAGGAAGCTAACTTTTTAGCTGAAGCCTTTAATATTCCTAATAGAGTTATCTACTCCCAAAATGGTAAGCCATTCGATGAGGTCGAAAAGGGTCGTCGTGGAATACTGCACAACTTAAAAGTTAATAGTAGAGAAGTTGATAGTGAAATCACACAGAAGATAAAAGATGGCAAGGGAGTTTCTGATCGTCGAAAACTGCTACTGATGGCTATACAGAAGAGTGGTTTAGAGAGTGAACATATTATTAATAGTAGCGATATATCAACTATCTCTGAAAAAGTTATAGATAGTAGCTGTACAAACTGCCAAATCTGTTATCGAATCTGTCCAACAGAGGCTTTAACAACTGACTATAAAAACTCATTTATTAAGTTTAATCCATCTCTATGTGTTAAGTGTAATCTATGTAGTGATGTGTGCCAACCAGATTCAATTAAAGTAAAAGAGAGTTTTTCACTTATAAATCTATCAAAACCTAAAATAGAGAAGCTTATAGAGTTTAATATTCGTAAGTGTTATGAGTGTGATAGCTACTTTACATATAGTGGAAAAGGTGCTGTTTTATGCCATAGATGTAAGATAGAGGAAGAACAGGCTAAAGATCTTTGGGGTTACTAACTACTGTTTTGATTTAATAGAAAGAAGATACAGCCTTCTTTCTATATTTGTTCTATATTTTTTTAGGGTCTTGAAGCTCAAAGACTCTTTTTAGTAGATCAGTTGTTCTTTCAGCAACATCTTTACGAATCTTTTTCTCTTTATTCTCAATCTTAAGATAGAGTCCATCTACTGTTTTTCCAATCACATACTTAACAACATCTTCATAACTCATAATTGTAGGCTTCTTCTTTTTAGCTACATTCATTGCAAGATTAAGTATTGTATTTAGTGTGTCATCAGAAGTGATATAGTTATCAATCTTGTTATGAACAGCGACAAGAGTTTTATAGTACATAGCAACATCTGTATTCTCCATACTCTCTTCAACAATAGGAGAAATTACAGTTATTAGTCGTTCACGAGTTCTTTCTTTAAATAGAGTAGTCGCTTCATTCTCCTGTCCCATTAAAACTCTTTTCCCATCTTCAAGAGATAGACCATTAAGAGTGCTTATAAATATATTGGCTGTTTTTGGCACAGCATCTTCGGCTGCCCTATTCATAGCGAGAACAAACTTATCAATATCTTTTCTACCTTTATACTTTATGATAAGAGCTAACATATCTTTACTCTCTTCAGGAATAGATATTTTAACACTCTCATCACCAAAGAATCCATCAATAGCACCAAGCTCACTAACTCCCTCTTGAATACCGAAACGGAGTGCCTCTTTAAGAGCTTCTGTGATCTCTTCAGCTGATATTGGTCTATTTTTTAATAGATTTCCTAAAACTTTATTTGCTACTTCCTCATATTTACACCCTGTAAATAGTGATAAGATAATAGCTACTGTAAAAATTTTTTTAAACAGAATCATAACTTATAACCTTGACTATAATTTTTAGCAATTCTACCAAAAAACTCTTTATTAGAAAGATATAGACTATTAATATTCTGTTATAATAATTTAATATAGATAATTAAAAGTGTCTTAAAGGTTAGTTTATGAAAATAGGTGTGAATCTATCTGTAAAAAATACTGTAACTATATATCTTGCTATTCTTGTATTTACAATAGAGACGATAATAGGGGTACTCTTTTATAAGCAGGAGAGAAAAAGAGCTGTTGAATCTCATTATGAAGAACTTTATCATATAGAGAAAAGTTATGGACAGATTCTTCATAATATTAGTCGACTCTACTCCTACAAAGCAAAGCTTATCGCTACTGATAAAGGAGTTATTAAAGCTATCAGAGAGAAAGATAGAGAGGCTCTACTATCTATTGTTTCTCAAAAATGGGAAATTCTAAAAGAGGAGAATCCTCTACTTAAAGTTATGCAGTTTCATCTTGCTAATGGAGAGAGCTTTGTAAGAATGCATCAACTTGATAGTTTTGGGGATAGAATTGCCGATAAAAGATCGATGTTACAAGATATACATAAATTTAACAGACCTCTTTCAGGAATAGAGGTAGGTGTATACTATACAGCTTATCGTATGGCAGTACCTATTTTTGATAACAATAGATATATTGGTGCTTTAGAGCTTGGTGTTAGAGCTGATATGGTATTAAAAAGATTAAAACAGTTTTTTTCCGTAAATGGACTCTATCTTGTTGGAGATAGAGACTTTTTTAAAGATGAACTTTATCAGAATAGTCATCTAAATTTAAATCTCAATGGATATAAATTACTCTACTCAACTGAGAAAAATAGTGAAGTTCTTATTAAAACAATAGAGGAGAGTGGAGTAGATTATAAAGATAACTCCTATATCTTAAATATAAAAGATAAAAACTATCTACTCTACACACTTGATCTACAAGATTATAATGGTAAAAACTTTATTAAAAACTTAGTATATAAAGATATAACAGCAGATATAAATATGTTAAATACCCTATTTATTCATATAAGTGCAGTTATATTTATCCTAACCACTATCTTTATTCTTCTAACTCGTTATGGATATAAAAAGATGATAGAACAGATTAAGGATTTAGGTAGTGAATTAGAGACTATTTTTAATACTGCAAATGAGGGAATAGCTCTTATTAATAGAGACTCAAATTTTGTTTTTGTAAATAGAGCTTTCTCCACTATCACAAGTTTAAGTAATAGTAAGCTACTTACAACAAATTCCCTTGAGATAATAGCCGTAGAAGATCGGGCAGAAGTTGAGTCAGCTATTGAAAAAGTCCGTTCTGGAAGTGTTATAAAGAACTTAACTGTACGATATCTTATCGAAGATATTGAGGCTATATATGTAGAACTATCACTATCCCCAATGCCAAATAGTGAAGATATTCTTATTTCCATAATTGATAGAACAGATAACTTTAAAAAGAGTAGTAAACTGACTGAATATATATCTATTATAGATAAAAATGTGATGCACATATCTATCGATAAAGATGGTTATATTACAAATGTTACAGAAGCTTTTTTAAAAGAGTTTGGTTATAAAAAGAGTGAAATAGTAAAAGCACATATTACCCTATTTCTAAAAGGTGATAGAGATAGAAGTTTTAGTGATATATTTAACTCAATACAGAGTGGTAAAAATTATTGGAATGGAGAGATTACAGGAAAAACAAATAGTGGTCAAACTGTGTGGCTTGATACAGTAATTAATCAGCTTTATGATCTTAAAGGCTCAATTACAGGCTACTCAATAATTCAGAATAATATTACAGATAAAAAGAAGATAGAGGAGCTATCAATTACTGATCCATTAACTGGACTCTATAATCGTAGATATTACAATACGATAATTAAACAGGAGATAGAGAGGCTTAAAAGTAGTGATGAAAATATAGGAAGTAGTCTATCATTTGTAATTCTTGATGTGGATAACTTTAAACAGTATAACGATACTTATGGTCATCAAGCAGGTGACACAGTATTAAAAGAGATTGGAAAAACACTTAAAGCTCTATCTTATAGATCTGGAGATTTCTCTTTTAGAATGGGTGGAGAAGAGTTTGGTCTTATTCTAAGAGATATGCAAATTGATAAAAGTATAGAGTTTACTGAGGGTGTTCGTAGAGCGATAGAGGGCTTATGTATTGAACACAATGGAAATAGTGCCAACTCTCAATATGTGACAGCTTCATTTGGTGTTGCAACAACAAAAATTAATGAAGTAACAACAGAAAAGGAGCTTTATAGAGAAGCTGATATAAATCTATATAAGGCTAAAGAGTCAGGGCGAAATAGGGTTGTAACTACTGAGGTTTAAAGTGAAGCATATTCACTTTAATACTCTAAATACTCTTCTGATAGTTCAAGATACTCTTCATTATAATCCCCAGTTGTTGGAGGAGTATATTCATTAAACTCTATATCTGAGTTCTCTTCCTCTTCGAAATTGAATCCTTCAACTTCTGATGTTGTAAGTGAATTATCACTATCATCTATATTTTTAGTAGCTGTTAATGCTACTTCACACTTTAGATCAACCGAACTGTATCTATCAGTAATGTTTAGACCTCTATTAAAGCTTTTTATAGACTCTTGAAGTTCACTGTAATACTCATCTCTCATCTCAAAGAATTTAGCTCTCTCACTCTTTGGAATAGATTTGTGGCTCTCAATTTTAACAACTTTTTGAGGATCGATAGCTGTTCCATTTCTATACATTCCGAAGTGTAGATGAGGTCCAGTTGATAACCCTGTTGATCCAACATAACCTATCACCTGCCCTTTGTGGACTTTCTGCCCTTTTCTCAACCCTTTTCGGAAACGATGCATATGAGCATATAGAGTCTGATAGCCCTCTTTATGGTTTATTTTTAGTAGATTTCCATAGCCTCTACTTACACCTTTATAGGAGACAACTCCATTTCCAGCAGAGTAGATTGGTGTTCCAGTTCTTGCTCCGTAATCGACTCCAAGATGAGCTCTATACCGTTTTAAGATAGGGTGCCATCTCTTTTTTGTAAACTTTGAAGTTACACGAGGCTTATTAACAGGAACTCTAAAGTAGGTTCGTTCAACATAACGACCTTTATAATCATAAAACTTTGAGTCATAACTGAAAACATACTTCTTATGTCGTCCACTATGCAACATTGCCACTTTTAGCTTTATAGATCCAAATGGCTCACCAAGTCGATAATAACGGCTATATAACATAGCTATTTTGCTATCTCTATATAGTTGGCTACGAAAATCTATCCTATTTTTAAAGCTTTTTACAAATAGTGAAGCTACCGATGATGAGTTTGTTACATTTCTAATATTGTTATAGAGTGAACTCTCTTTAAGTTCTAAAACCATTCTGTGGTCTCTCTCTTGGAACTCTATGGGAATAGCTTCAAGATGGTATTGACCTCTTTCCCAATAGATATGAAGCTGTAACTCTTCACTAACTGGCACAAGAATCTGCTCAATAGAGTTATTGTTTTCACTACTTCGAAGAATATAGTAGGTTATCCCACTATATATCTCCTCTGTAACTCTCTGATCCTCTTTATCAAGATTGTAGTAGAGTGATAATGGAAAGTTATGTTTCTCAAGAAAGCCTGAAAATGTCTCTCCTTTTTCCCACTGAAGTACCTCTAAGTAGGCACTATGTAGAGGGAGTAGAAAGATTAGATAGAGAGCTATCTGCCTTAGAAAAAGCATCAGATTCTCTATTTTCCTTTATAAGCACGATTAAGAGCTGAAAAGAGAGCTTTAATAGATGCTTTTGTTGTATCAGTATCTATTCCAACACCGTAGAACTGTTCAAAACTCTCTGTCTGAATCTGAATATAGGCTATCGCTTGAGCATCAGAACCTGACGATTTAGCCATTTCCGTATAGTTTGAGATATCAAATTTCTCTTTTGCACTTATAACAATAGCATTTTTACAAGCACTTAAAATTCCATTACCGTTGTGTTCAACTTTTAGTTTCTCACCCTCATAAAGAAATTCGAGAATACAGCTGACCTCATCATTATCTCTATTAACTCTCTGAAAACCTAAAAACTCTATATGAGACTGTTCAACTTGTAAGAACTCTCTCTCAAAAATCTCAAAAATCTCCTCTTTAGATAGTTCACGACTAAGAGCATCAGATCTTCTCTGTATAAAACGACTAACTTCTGGGTGCATCGCTTTTGGTAGCTCAAAACCGTAGTAGTGTTCAAGAATGTAAGCTACACCACCCTTTCCAGATTGAGAGTTGATTCTGATAATATCTTCATAGGTTCTACCAACATCATTTGGATCAATTGGAAGATAAGGGACTTCCCATAGTGGATTCTCTTTACTGTTTTGGTAAGCGATCCCTTTATTGATAGCATCTTGATGTGAACCACTAAAAGCTGTATAGACAAGCTCACCGACATAAGGGTGTCGAATATGAGTAGAGATCTCAGTAACCTCTTCAACTATATTTATAATCTCATTTACATCATCAAAGTAGATTTCTGGATCGATACCCTGTGTATACATATTAAGAGCAAGAGTTAAAATATCAACATTTCCTGTTCTCTCACCATTTCCAAGAAGAGTCCCCTCAACTCGATCAGCTCCTGCAAGAAGTGCTAACTCACTCGCAGCAACTGCTGTTCCTCTATCGTTATGAGTGTGAACAGAGATAAGTACATTCTCTCTATCTCTAAGTTTTCTACCCATATACTCAATCTGATCAGCATAGATGTTTGGAGTAGCAAGTTCAACAGTAGCAGGTAAGTTTATAATTACCTTTCTATCTGGAGCTGTTCCCCATCGTTCTGTGACAGCATTACATATATCGATAGCAAAATCAATCTCTGTTCCTGTAAAGCTCTCTGGTGAATACTCAAGTCTAACATCAATATCAGACTTCTCAGCTCGACTCTTAATCATATCGACACCTTGAAGTGCTAATTCGATAATCTCACTCTTCTCTTTTCGGAAAACGATCTTTCTCTGTGCTACTGATGTAGAGTTATATAGGTGGATTACAGCTTTTTTAGCTCCATCAAGAGCTTCAAAAGTTCTCTCAATAAGGTGTTCACGAGCCTGTACAAGTACCTGAATAGTTACATCATTAGGAATTAACCCATCATCAATAAGTTTTCTTAAGAAGTTAAACTCTGTCTGTGAAGCTGATGGAAAACCTATCTCAATCTCTTTAAAGCCGATCTCTACTAAAAGGCGAAAAAGTTTCAGTTTCTTCTCCAGATCCATCGGATTTACGAGTGCTTGATTTCCGTCTCGTAGATCCACTGAACACCAGATAGGGGCTTTTTCCATAGTCTTGCTTGGCCACTCTCTATCTGTTAGGTTTACAGTGCTATATTTAACATATTTACCTGCTGGAGTTTGTCTCATCTTTTTGCCTTATAAAAAATTTCTGAAATTTTAACAAAAAAGAGTGGATAGTTTTCAAGGAGTTGAAGTTAAACTCTAATAATTAAGCAATCTGTTTGACTCGACCAACTTGTCCATCACTTAAACGGACTTTTATACCGTGTGGATGTGTAGGAGAGTTTGTTAGAATATCTTTGACAACTCCATCGGTAAGCTTTCCACTTCTCTGATCCTGTTTAAGAACAATTTTAACTTTCAAACCTGCTCTTATAGATGCTCTACTCTTTGGGTTCATCAGGTTTAACCTCTTTCTTATAGTTCAGACTCTTCTTTACAAAGTCGAAATCATAGAAGAATATTATCTTGAATAACATTGAAAATCTGCTTTTCTTAGGTGTAGATGCATCGATAATGGGTATAGTGAAAGTTCCATTTTCACCCTGAAAATCTATTGTTATTGGCTTAAGAGTCTTAACTGTATTCATAACTCTTTTATAGTTCTTAGGAGGCAATTCAGCAAAGATGTCTCCTAACTTATCTTCTCTTCTTATTGAGTGTAGAAGTTCTGTAAAAGTCTCAGGAAAGATAGATTTTGTCCAACTGATTTTTCCATAACTGAAATTGGCTCGACAGCTCTTATTTAAAAGTATACTCTGCTTTTCAGATCTAATATCCTCTATCATCTGAAGAAAGAAGTTTTTTCCACCTATAATCTCTGCACTCTCTAATGTAATTTTATGAAGATAATCTCGTGTACCTTCAGGAAGTTCCATAAATCTCATTTAATTCCTATATATATTGAATTTCAGCTTATTGTAGCGAAGAAATTTAGAGTATTATAAAAATCTTGCACATCGATAGTAAAGAAGAGATGTTTTTGAAGATAGGCTACTCTTTCCACTGCTAAAATCGACACTCCAAGCTTTTGATGTATCTCTATGTACGGAAGTTGAACTCCAATATTTCTGAGAGACTCTACTACTAAAAGATGTTGAGATAGCAGGATTACTCTTTGTATCATCAGTTATAGATAGAAGCTGATTAAAATTTGGTAGAAACCAATCATCATAACTGCCAACAGATAGCGATTCACACCTATTTACAGCATTTATAAAACTAACTTTTTCAACACTCTCATCATACCAAACAAGCCCTGTCTCAGTATCAACTATAAAACTGTAATAGTTATCTCTTACAAAATCTCCAAAAAGTGTAGAGACTCCTAATAAGATTAGTAAAACTAACTTTTTCACTCTTCCTCCTCTTCACGAACACAGATTAAATATAGAAGTTCACTCTTTTGCTGAAAGCTATCCTCTCCATTATAGAACTCAATAGCCCAGATTGATGATGAATCACTATCAACTTCTGTTACTGTCCAGTAGGCTCTATCAAGCTTAATTTTTGTAAAAACAGAATCGATAGCAGGATTGTACTCTCCTCTATCAACCAAATTTAAAAGCTCTCTTCTTGTTGGAAGTCTCCAATTATTAAAATCAGCAGTAGATAAATTACTACACTCTCTCTTAGCATCTTCCCAACTCATATAATCTGAATCACTATCTTGCCAATATAGTTTAGTTGTATTATCAAGAATATAGCCACCAGCATCACTATAACTTCTATCTAAACCATCTTTGCGATCACCATCATCATTGCCAAAATAACTACTATTTTGACCTGTTTTTAAAATAGTTCTTTTTGTCTCAACTGTCTCAAGATCTATCTCTTCACTATTAACAGTTGAACCCCCAGTTGATGAGGTACTATTTATAGTTCCACCACTAAATATATCTGTATTCTCAAGTTCACCATCACAAGATGTAAATACTATTATAGAAGTGAAAGAGAAGAGAAGCTTTACTACTCTATTTATATTCATACATAACTCTTTTTGATTTAAGTATATCAAATTTATAGATCTAATTGTTTCCATAGCAAAGTTGTATTAAGATCCTTTTCAGAACTGATTAGGAGATAGAAATATGAAAAAACTGATTATCGCTACTCGTGGGAGTAAACTCGCTTTATGGCAGTCTGAACACATAAAAGCTCGTTTAGAAGAGGCTTACCCAGAGATGGAGGTTGAACTTAAGATTTTTAAAACAACAGGTGATAAGATTCTTGGAACTCCACTCGCTAAAATTGGTGGAAAGGGACTTTTTACAAAAGAGCTTGAAGAGGCTATGTTAAGAGGTGATGCTCATATCTCTGTAAATAGCCTGAAAGATATGCCTTTTATCGTTCCAGAGGGTCTAACTATTTCAGCGATTACAGAACGGGAAGATGTTCGAGATGCCCTGCTTTCAGAAAAATATCCAACTATTGATGAGCTTCCAAGAGGTGCAAAAATCGGAACAACTTCAATGAGAAGAAAGATGTTATTAATGGCACTTCGTCCAGATCTGAATATCGTTTCACTTCGTGGTAATGTTGATAGCCGAATCGAAAAACTAAAAGCTGGAGAGTTTGATGCGATTATCTTAGCTTCTGCTGGAATTAACCGACTTGAAATTACCGATTCTGTAAAGTATGTCTACAATATTCCGATTCACGAAATGATTCCATCGATGGGTCAAGGTGCTTTAGGAATTGAGTCTGTTCTTGACGATGAGGTCCTTCAAATCGTCTCTATTCTTGAGAACGAAATGGGTCGAGTTGAGACAACAATTGAAAGGGACTTTGTAGGAGCTTTAGAGGGTAGCTGTACAGTTCCAATCGGTGTAAATGCTACACTTCTTGATAATGACACAATTATCGTTAAGGCTGTTGTTGGAACTCCAGATGGAAAAGAGCTTTTAAGAGATACAGTTATCGGGCATAAAGATAAGTATGGGGAGCTTGGAAATCGGTTAGCAGAGAAGATGATCGGGGCAGGAGCTATGGAAGTTCTTAAGAGAGCTGAGGAGATGGTTTAATCTATGAACCACTTTGCTAAACGGATAATTCCTTGCCTCGATGTGAAAGATGGTCGAGTTGTAAAAGGTGTAAACTTTGTGGGACTTCAAGATGCTGGAGACCCTGTCGAAGTGGCTAAACGGTACAATGAAGAGGGGGCTGATGAGCTAACTTTTCTCGATATTACAGCTTCACACGAAAACCGAGATACGATAGTTGATGTTGTGAAAGAGGTGGCAAAAGAGGTCTTTATTCCCCTAACTGTTGGTGGTGGAATCCGAACCCTTGACGACATTTACAAACTCTTAAATGTCGGTTGTGATAAGGTTAGTATAAATAGCTCTGCTGTTAAGAATCCCGATTTTATCAATGAGGCTTCTAAACGGTTTGGTAGTCAATGTATTGTTGTGGCTATCGATGTGAAATTTATTGAAGATGACTGGTATGTCTTTGTAAATGGTGGTCGAATCAATACAGGTAAAAAAGCTACCGAGTGGATTGTAGAGGTTGCTGAACGGGGTGCTGGTGAGATTCTCCTTACATCAATGGATAGTGATGGAACAAAAGCAGGTTTTGATTTAGCGATAACCGAGAAGGCTTCTAAACTTGTAGATATTCCAATTATCGCAAGTGGAGGAGCTGGAACAGAAGAGCATATAAAAGATGCTTTTACCCACGGAGCAGATGCAGCACTTGCAGCGAGTATTTTTCACTTTCGAGAGATTGAGATTAACCACTTAAAAGATTATCTTCACAACGAAAATATTCCAGTTAGAATCTAAATTTAGGGGGCTGAAAAGTCCCTTTTATCTCCACTTCTTTAAATCATATTTCTAAAATATTGTAGCTTGTTATAATTCCTTAATCGTTTTTCAAAGACCTCTA